>RCNI01001414.1_pt1 | contig 12891 bp, 9 predicted proteins | sample 2041151 | NCBI WGS metagenome assembly RCNI01 (sample SAMN09708214, study PRJNA481090) | feces metagenome | isolation source: feces | place: Antarctica: Albino Rookery | reverse complement strand
GATATTATATAGGCACTGTTGGAGCAGTTAGTTCAGAGATAATTAAAAAATATATACAAGACCAAAAATTAAAGTAATGGGCTTACAGCCTCGGCATAAAGCCACGAGGTTTTACGCCCTCGAATTATAAAAACACTTAATATTGTATCGATGCGTTCCTTATATTTTTTATATTGTACTGGGAATTGTTGACTTTTTATCCTAGGCCATCTAAAATTGTATTGTACTTATAAAATATTTTTTGGAGGTTATAAAGATGAATAATGTAGATAAAAATTTATTAAAACTTACTCAAACAGCTATTTTAGCAGCTCTTTGTTTTATTACATTTACTTTTTTACAAATTAAAATTCCTATTCCAGGAGGAGATGCTACATCAATACATTTTGGTAATGTATTTCTTGTTTTAGCAGCCCTACTTTTGGGTGGTTTTTATGGTGGACTTGCAGGTGCTATCGGTATGACAATAGCAGACCTTCTTGATCCAACTTATATTTTACTTGCACCTAAAACTTTTGTCCTAAAATTTTGCATAGGACTTATTGTCGGTACAATAGCTCTAAAAATTGGAAAAATTAATCAAACTAATGATAAAAAACACATTTTAAAATGGTCTCTTATTGCTTCGATTTCTGGTATGGCATTTAATGTTTTTGCCGATCCCCTTGTTGGATATTTTTACAAGATATATATCTTGGGTCAGCCAGTTGACGCAGCTAAAATACTGGCTAAAATTGCAGCTGGAGCAACTCTTTTCAATGCAATTACGACAGTTATAATTTCCATTTTAATCTATACTAGTCTTAGACCAATCTTGATTAGATCTCACTTGCTAGTAGGATTTCAAGCAAAAAAGAAAAGTCTATCTTAAAAAGCTTCTTTGCCAACTAGCATTTATGAATAGAATTTCAAAAAAATAAATAATAGCCTTGATGGCAAAATACCTTCTTAGTCTTTTGACTTTGAAGGTATTTTTTACCATCAAGGCTATATAATATGGACCCTTTTCTTGGATCACTATTTTAAACAATTAAGTAACAAGTATATCTAATAAGCTCATAATCTTTTACCGATTTACTTGTTCGCCTAGCTTATTTATTATTTTCTGAGTCATATTTTTTCAACATATCTCCATATGCCTTCTGTTCTATATTATAAATGAGATTTTTTTCTTGCAACCTTTTAACTAGCTCTCTTTTTTCTCGCAAATTAGCTACACTTGGTAAAACTTTGTATACCCCTTGAGCTACATAATGAAAAAGATCAGCTGGCATACTAATACCTAATTCATCATCCCTATATCTTCCATATTTTCTAGTACCTTCACACATTAAAGACATATTTATATCATTATTATAGAAGGGCTTTGACAACAAGTCTGCACAAGTTGCCTGATTACCAAAAAAACTCAAATTTTTAGGTTCTCCAAAAGTATAGGCGTATCCTTGAAATATCATCATAGCTTGCTTAGGATTGCAGACTATTAAAACTAAATCTGGATTTTCTATTTTTTCTAAAGGAGCAAACTCTATTCCATATACATCTTGTTCTAAATAGTGCATACTCTCCACTATTGATCTTGCAACTGCTTTTCCGCTATAAAGACCGCAATTTGCATAGCTTTGACCTGCCTTGATACTTTGACTAGGCTTTTTTATGCCTGATGCATAAGCTCCATAGTCACAAGTAATATGTTGACTGTCTGCCTTTATATGATTACCGTCCAATCCTTGCCTAGCTAAAACACACATAGTTCCCTTAAATTCTTTAACCGCCAAATTTTTATATTCTTCTTCACTTTCAATATATCTAGCAGCACATACTCTATGTTCTAAATCTAAAAGACATTCCAAATATTTATAATCATTACTTCTATTTATCATCTCAACTACCAACTTTCTCTAATTTTATTTTTGCATTTTCCCACATTATTCCTATACCAAAACTTGTCATTAAAAGAGATATTAGAGGAGAAAGATAATTCAAAAACGCATAGGGTGCTATTTTTAAACCAGAAATTCCAAAACTAGCAAAACAGAAGGCTCCAAAAGTTGTCCATGGTAATAATGGAGCTGGCATGAAACTTGCCTCACTAATTAATCTAGCTAACATAGACCTATCTAAACCTCTTTGTTTAAACTCTTCCTTATACAAACTACCATTTAGTATTATAGATAGATAAACTTCACTCAAAACAGCTGTCGACAAAAAACTTGTAAAAAGAACTACTGCCGATAGTCCTGTTACAGTCTTAACCTTATTTAGTAGGGTATTAACTATTGGTTTTAAATAGCCACACTTATCCAAAAGTCCCCCCATAATCAAGGCTAAAAATGCTATTGCAAAAGTTGATAGCATACTCTCCAAGCCACCCCTGTTTAAAATCGGGTCTACATACTTGGAATTAGTCTGTATATGAAAACCACTATTCAAAGACTCAATACAAGTGGCTAAATCCTTATTTTGAAATACAAGTGCTATTAATAAGGCTAAAGCAACAGCTATCGCCATACTTGGAAGGGCTGGAAATTTTTTGTATGATAAGATGCCTAGCACAAGTACTGGTAAAATTACAAGGGGATTTAGATTAAAGTTTGCTGCTATAATATTTCTAGTTTCATTGATTATTTCATAGTTCATGGCTGTTGCTGAAAATTTAAAACCTAAAAGAGTAAACAATATAAAAGAAATAAGATAGGCAGGTGTAATGGTAATTAACATAGCCTTTATAACATCATAAACTTGAGAACCTGTCGATAGGGCCGTCAAATTAGGTATGTCTGAAATAGGAGATATTTTATCTCCAAAAGTAGCCCCTGATAAAATCATCGCTGCTGTAATTTCTATGGGAATACCCATTCCTTGACCTATACCTATCAAGGCTACACCTACAGTTCCTATGGTCGCCCAAGAAGAACCTGTCGCCAAAGCTGTTATACTACATAAAATTAAACCAGCTGGCAAAAATACCCTTGGACTAATAATTCCCAAGCCAACATATATAATTGCTGGTATTGTTCCTGAAATCATCCAAGCTGCTATTATAGCCCCTATTGCAATAAAAAACATTAAACCAAAACTACCATTTTTAATGCTATCTGCCATAATCTCTAGCATTTCATTGAAATTATAGGCTAGACAAAATTTAGAAACTATACAAATTAAAACTATAATTACTATTAAAGAAGATGCAACACTAACTGTTTTATAATACATCAAATTTATAAACATAATAGCCGCTATCATTAATAATAGACTTAAGGCTAAAGCGAAAGTCGGTTTCTTTTTTTCCATATTTTTCCTCCTACTATTAATTTGCTGAAGTATTTTTATCAGCAAATTAATAGTATCATTAAAACTTTTAACCGACAATCATTTTCCTTATTATATGTAAAATTGCTATATTTATATATATAAGTATTTAAAAAAACTATAGCTAAAAAAAATCCCCCCTTGTGCTTGGATTGATTTTTTCAAAGTCTTTTTAAAAACTTTATTAATCCTCTTACAAGGGGGGCTTTATTTATAATACTTCTACTTCTATATTTTCTCTTTCTTCTATCTGCTTACTAATCTTTTCAATAAAGGCATCTACACTCATACTTCCAAGTTCACCTTCATCTCTTGATCTAACTGATATTTCTCCACTTTCAAGTTCCTTTTCTCCTATTACTAGCATATATGGAATCTTTTCAAGCTGGGCTTCTCTTATTTTGAAACCTACCTTTTCAGTTCTATCATCTAATTCAACTCTTATTCCCTTTTGGAATAATTCATTCATTATCTTATTTGCATGATCATTGTACTTATCTGATACTGATATTACCTTTACCTGACAAGGAGCTAGCCATACTGGGAACTTACCTGCATAGTTTTCTATTAATATACCTATAAATCTTTCTATTGATCCTAGGCAAACTCTATGTATAGTCACTGGTCTATGCTTTTCTCCATCTTTACCTATATAAGTTGCATCAAATCTCTGAGGTAGTTGCATATCCAACTGAATAGTACCACACTGCCAAGTTCTACCTAAGCAATCCTTTAAGTGGAAGTCTATCTTAGGTCCATAGAAGGCTCCATCTCCTTCATTAACTACAAAATCCATACCTAATTCTTCAAGAGCTCCTCTTAAACCATCTTCTGCAACAGCCCATTCTTCATCAGTTCCCATAGAATCTTCTGGTCTTGTAGATAATTCTACATGGTAGCTAAAACCAAACTTAGTATAAACCTTATCTATTAACTTGATTACTCCCTTAATTTCTTCTCTTATCTGTTCTGGAAGCATAAAGATATGAGCATCATCTTGAGTAAAGGCTCTAACTCTCATCAAACCATGTAAAGCTCCAGAAAGTTCATGTCTATGTACTCTACCTCTTTCAGCAACTCTCATAGGGAAGTCTCTGTATGAATGTAGCTGACTCTTATAAAATAACATTGAACCTGGGCAGTTCATAGGCTTAATAGCAAAATCTTCATCATCAATCTTTACTGTATACATATTTTCTTTATAGTGATACCAGTGTCCTGAAGTTTCCCAAAGCTTTCTATTTAGAATTATCGGTGTTTCTATCTCTACATATCTACTTTCTCTATGTATTTCTTCCCAATATTTCATCAAAGCAGCCTTTAATTCAACACCTCTTGGTAAAAACAGTGGGAAGCCTGGTCCCTCTTCAGGTATCATAAATAAACCAAGTTCCTTACCTAATTTTCTATGATCTCTCTTCTTTGCTTCTTCAAGCATCTTCAAATAAGCATCTAAATCTTTTTTCTTTTCAAAAGCAGTACCATATACTCTTTGAAGCATCTTATTATTTTCATCGCCTCTCCAGTATGCACCAGCTATACTCTGTAACTTAAATGCCTTTACCTTTTTTGTGCTTTGAAGATGTGGTCCACGACATAAATCGACAAACTCTCCTTGTCTATACATAGAAATCTTTTCTCCTTCAGGAAGATCTCTTATCATTTCAACCTTATAGTCTTCATTTTTTTCACTCATAAGCTTTATCGCTTCTTCTCTTGGAAGTTCATAACCTTCAATAGCTAAATCTTCTTTTACAATCTTTTTCATTTCTGCTTCTATCTTTTCAAGATCTTCAGGCACTAGTCTATGGTCTAAATCTATATCATAGTAAAATCCATTTTCTATAGCTGGACCGATTGCAAGCTTAGTTTCTGGCCATAGTCTTTTTACTGCCTGAGCAAATATATGGGCTGCTGTATGTCTAAATACTTCCTTACCTTCAGCATCTTCAAATTTAAAGAAATTAACTTTACAATCTTTTTCCAACTTTTCCCCTAAACCTGCTGCTTTTCCATCAATTGATCCTGCTATTACACTTCTAGCAAAACCATCACTTATTCCCTTAGCTACATCTAATAAAGATGCGCCATCTTCAACTTCTACAAAGTTGCCATCTTTTAATTCAACTTTTATCATTATTTTTTCCTCCGTTTTCTAATATAAAAAAAACGCCCCAATATACTATATTGGGACGAGTAAATCGCGGTTCCACCCAAGTTGATGCTTTGCACCCTCTCGAAAGACTTTAAGGCAGTCAACCGAGTCTTTTCACTCTTGCTACTAGACTCTGCTAAAAGGTAGTTTTCAGATATATCTTTTCTCGTGAACTTTCAGCCAGTGATTCAACTTCTCTAATAGACGACCCCTATCCTACTCTTCCTTTATCAATGCTCTTATTATTATTTTTATACTAACTCTATACTATCACATGAATTTTCATTTTGCAAGTAAAGTTTTTTCATAATTCTTATTTTTTTCTAAAAATACCTCTTTATTTGACCCTAACTAAAAATTCAAAATTTGTGATATGGACAGATTTATCCTTTTACAAGGAAAGCTTCTAAAAATAGGCTATTTCACTTATTACACAGCCCAATAGTTTCTTTAAAGTATACAGAAACTTCCATAATCTCTTAGTTTTTCAGAAGATAATTCTACTATTTTCTTTCCTTTTTTTTCTATAAACTTTTTTATTTTTAAGTAGTCAGGATGCTGACTTATACTTCCAAAAAAAACTACTTTATCTAGGTAGATTCCACTTGCTCCCCCTATAAAGCCGTAATTAAAGTCAAACAAATCTATATGTCCTGCCTCTATTTTTAAAACGTCAAGAGAATACTTTTCTAAAGTTTTCGCCAAACCAAGATCAGATGTAATTATTGAATTTTCATCTACCTGACAGATAGAACAATTGGCATAGCCCTGCTTTACATCTATTACATTTGGAAGATCTAATATTTTATCTAATTCTTTTTTATCTATTTCATCTTCACAAGTATTTTTTTCAAATATCTTACCTATTCCTTTAAGCTCAATTTCTGCTTTTTCTTGCCAGATATTTGAATTTTCCCCCTCTTTTCGTGCTAGCTTTTGAGCAGTTTGAATTTTTTCTTTTTCTAACTGTGGCACTTTTATATGCTTATTGTATATTAATTTTTTGATTTCATAGTCTATACACTCAAAATTAGCTATATAGTATTTCCCAGTATAGGCGAGATTATAAGAACAATCCCTTGGGTACTTCTTTTCCAAACTACTTTTACCTGCTATTAAGCTTATATCACAATTTAACTTTTGAAAAATTTCCTTGTAGTATAAGTAAGACTCAGGAGAAACTATTAGATACTCACCATCGGTAAAAATATTTATATCTACATGGCCTGAAATAGCCTTATATACATTTTCATTATAATATGAATTCAGCAATTTAAGACCTAATTTTTCTAATTTTTCCCTGCAAATTTTATCCATTCTAAAATCTACTACTGCAAACTTTTCCTTCATAATATCTTCCTACTTCTATATCTAGCCCTTCTAAAATTTCAAAAGTTTTTCTGCCAAATTTTTCCAAGACATACTCTCTATATTTATAGATTTATCTCTTTCTTTTTTTCTATACTCCAGCGCCCTTTCTATGGCAACTTTTAATCTATCTACAAAGAAATCTACTTCCTCTTCATAGGGAATAGATACTGACTTCATCTTTGGCAATTTTACATATTCAATCATAGAAGTATCTTCAATATTATCTGCTAGCCAGTCTTTCACCCCATCTAAATCTGTAGTTACTATATAATTACCACAGGCCATAGCCTCCAAAAGAACTAGAGGCAAGCCTTCATAATAAGAAGGCAAAACAAAAATATCTGATTTATTAAATTCCTCACATAATCTATCTTGATCTACCCTGCCTATAAAGCTTATCTCATACTTGCATTTCTTTGCAGCCTCTATAATATCATTTTTTTCTTTTTCTATACTTCCATCACCTGCAAATACCACCTTTAATGAATTTTCATCATATTTAAGTCTATTTAAAGCCTCTATAAAGGCTAGCAAGCCCTTGCTATAGGCAAGCTTACCTGCATAAGAGATCCTAATAGCCCCCTCTTTTTTATATTTTTTATTATAAAAAAGAGAACTGTCATAACCACTTCCCAAAATATCTATCTTATCCTCGTCTACTTTATATACTTGCTTTATAGTTTTTTTCTGTTCATTATGAAGGGCATATATTCTATCTAATTTTTTAATATTTTCCAAGATATAATCTTTTTCAAAATCAATACTCTTCATCTGCCTTATACAGGTTCCATGGCTAATTGCAAGAATCTTTTTATCTGGAAAAAACTCCCTCACTACAGAGCTTGAAAAATAAAGATGATGACAAATTATCAAATCTACCTCCATATACTCAAGCACTTTTTCTAAAGCCTCTACTATAGCTTTTTTCATTTTGTCAGCCATTTCCTTTGTCATATCCCTGTATCTAGTACTAGGATAGGGCATATTATCACTCATACCTGGAACATTAAAATCCCTGTCTTTAAAATTATAAAAAACTGGAAAAAATGCTACTTCATTATCAAACTTAGCCTCTATTTTTTCAACACTATCATTTATATCTATTCCAGCCACCAAGGCCTGCTTGTCTACCAAGTCCCTCATACCATTTATAATACCGCTCATATATATTCCACTACCCGTAGAATCTGGTTTTTGAGCACTCACATGTAAAATATTCATATAAATCCTCCAAAATTTAGATTTTCCTTTAATCCAAATTATAAGTTAAAAAAAATAATATTTCAATCCTTCCCTATCAAAAATATCAGCTCCATTTTTAATGAATTTTCAATCCTTACTTTACAAAAATATTAGCTCTATTTTTAATGAATTTTCAATCTTTACTTTACAAAAAATACTCCCACGACTTTCATATCTTTCCTCTTTTTTCTTTGGAAATTCTTACTCGTCAGTAGGAGTATAAAATTAAATACTTTTTATAAAAATATAGCTTGCTATTTTTATCTTATACAGTATAGCTTACTATCTCTTTGCCTTTATTTTTCTGGATAATTCTTCTGCAAACTCATCTGTCTTAGCCTTTCCACCAAGGTCACTTGTCAAACACTTGCCCTCAATGAAAACTTCTTTTAAAGCCTCTTCTATTAAGCTAGCTGCCTTGTCTTCTCCTATATACCTAAGCATCATAACAGCTGCCTGTATAATAGCAGTAGGATTTGCTATATTTTGCCCTGCAATTTCTAAAGCACTTCCATGAACCGCTTCAAATACAGCATATTCATCACCTATATTAGCACTAGCTATTATTCCAAGTCCTCCAACTAGACCTGCACATAAATCAGACAAAATATCTCCATACAAATTAGGCATCACCATTAGATCAAACTTTTCTGGATTTAAGACCAAATTCATGGCCGCAGCATCTACTATCAAATCATCTGCATATATATCTTGAGAACTTGATAAGTCCTTTTTAGGTATAGAGTTTTCTGAGGCAACTTTGTAAAACTCCCTTAAAAATAAGCCATCAGACAACTTCATTATATTGGCCTTATGAACACAAGTTAGACGCTTATAGGAATTTTTTTTGAGATATTTACAAGCAAAGTCTACTATTTTATCACTTGCCTTCTTAGTTATAATCTTAATACTCTCTCCTGCAAAATCCCCAATAGAATGTTCTATTCCTGAATACAAGCCCTCTGTATTTTCTCTTATTATCGTTAAATCTATATCTTCATATCTTGACCTTATTCCTTCAAAACTTTTTACAGGTCTAACATTTGCATACAGATCCAGAGTTTTTCTAAGTTCTACATTTACACTTCTAAAACCCTTGCCCACTGGAGTAGTAATCGGCCCCTTTATGGCTATCTTATTTTTCTTGATACTATCTATTACATAGTCAGGTAGGGGCTTGTCATATTTTTCTATAGCTTTTTGACCTGCTTGCAACTTCTCCCAAACAATATCCACACCAGTTGCTTCAACTACTTTGGTCATCGCATTTGTTACTTCTTCGCCTATTCCATCACCTGGAATTAATGTTATCTTATACATAGCTCCTCCACTAAACTAGCTTTTTGCTTGATACTATTTAACTTGCCTCCTGCTAAAAGGATTAGCACTTCCTCCCTACTAAAGCTAGCTCTTAAATAAAATTCAAAATTCTTATCTCGATTTATAGCTTTTATTCTTGCATTTTCCAAACCATCAAATATCTCAACCAGCTCTAACTGATCCATCTGGTCAATTCTTTTGTAGTCTTCTGCATTTTCAAATTCTAATGCTAAAATACCACTATTTATTAAATTAGCCTTGTGTATTCTGGCAAAACTCTTGGCTAGTACTGCCCTTATACCCAAATATAGGGGGGCAAGGGCTGCATGTTCTCTTGACGAACCCTGACCATAATTTTCGCCAGCCACTATTATACCAACCTTATTATCCTTGGCCCTCCTTGCAAACTCTTGATCTATTGTAGAAAAACAAAATTCAGAAAGGTAGGGAATATTACTTCTATATGGAAGCAACTTTGCATTCGACGGCATAATATGGTCTGTCGTAATATTATCTTCAGTCTTAATAATTACCTTGGCAAAAATGCTATTTTTCAATTTAGTATTTAGGGGGAAAGGCTTGATATTAGGCCCTCTTACAACTTCCACCTCTTGGCCCTCACTTGCAGGAGCGATAATCATACTATCATCTATTATAAATTTATCTACAGAAATATTTTCAAAATCAATCTCAAAATCTGCATCTCTAGGATCTGTCAAATATCCATATATAGCACTAACTGCTGCCACTTCTGGACTGGCAAGATATACCCTTGCTGAATTTGTACCGCTTCTTCCATAGAAATTTCTATTAAAAGTCCTCAAACTCACAGCATCTGTCCCTGGAGACTGGCCCATTCCTATACATGGCCCACAAGAATTTTCCAAAATTCTAGCTCCTGAACTTATAATATCTGCCAAAGCACCATTTTTAGCTAACATCTCCATTACCTGCCTAGATCCTGGTGCTATTACCAAACTTGTATGAGCAGCCACTTTTTTCCCCTTTAATATTCTCGCTACCTTCATCAAATCTTCATACGATGAATTTGTACAGCTACCTATTGCCACCTGATCTAATTTTACTCTTCCTTCTTCTCTACAAGTTCTTACATTATCTGGACTGTGCGGTGCAGCTACCATTGCATCTAATTTCTCAAGATCTATTTCAATTACACTATCATAGTTTGCATCCAAATCTGCCTTTAATTCTAGCCAATCTTCTAATCTATCTTGTGCCTTAAAAAACTCTTTCGTTCTTTCATCACTAGGAAAAATCGACGTCGTTGCTCCCAACTCTGCTCCCATATTTGTTATAGTCGCTCTTTGAGGAACAGAAAGATATTTTACACCTTCTCCAGAGTATTCATAAATTTTACCAACGCCACCTTTTACACTTTCCCTTTTTAAAAGCTCCAAAACTATATCCTTAGAACTAATCATTGGAGAAAGCCTTCCCTTTAATTCAACCTTCACTACTTTAGGGACTTTTATATAATAAGGCTCACCTGCCATAGCAAGAGCAACATCTAATCCACCTGCTCCAATAGCCAACATTCCAACCCCACCTGCTGTAGGAGTATGGCTATCCGAACCTAAAAGTGTATCTCCTGGAACGGAAAATCTTTCCAAATTAACCTGATGGCAAATTCCATTGCCTGGTCTTGAAAAATATATTCCATACTTATTGGCTATAGTTTGAATAAATTTGTGGTCGTCTGCATTTTCAAATCCCTGCTGTAACATATTATGATCTATATAGGCAAGAGATTTCTTAGTCTTTACCCTATCTATTCCCATAGCTTCAAGTTGTAGATAGGCCATAGTACCTGTAGAATCCTGAGTAAGAGTTCTATCTATTTTGATTGCAATCTTACTTTCCTTTAACAAATCACCCTCTACAATATGTCTTGATAAAATCTTTTCAACTATATTTTTCCCCAATACAAACACCTCTTATCTATTTTAAATATCTTTTAAGCTTCCTTAAGATCTTCTAAATCCATATTTTCAATTATTTCCTTATATATAGACACTATCTCCTTGTCAAATAAAGATCTCTTCAAAGTTACAGAAGTCTTTCTTACATTTTCCAAAACTAGCTCTGCAATTTTTTCATCTAATTCCAAATCGTACTCCCTAAACTTATTTAAGATAGCCGCTCTTCCTGAATGCTTGCCTATTACAATCTGTCTTTGTCTACCTACTTCTGATGGATCAAAAGCTTCATAATTTTTAGGATTTTTTAAAGCTCCATCTGCATGTATACCTGACTCATGCTTAAACATATTGCTACCAACTATTGCCTTCCAAGCTGGCAACTCTCTTCCAGATGCCCTAGAAACATATTCAGAAAGCTCGACAAATTTTCTAGCATCTATATTAGACTCATATTTAAGAACATGGCTAAGAGACATCAAAACTTCCTCCAAGGCAGCATTTCCAGCCCTCTCTCCCAAGCCATTGACTGTAACACCTACATAATTAGCTCCACCTAAAACTCCACCTATGGCATTAGCCGTAGCCATTCCAAAATCATTATGAGTATGCATTTCTATATCAAAATTTGTCGCCTTGTATATTCTTTCAATCTTATTTCTTATAGTAAAAGGATCCATCACCCCAACTGTATCGCAAAATCTAAACCTGTCCGCTCCAGCCTCCTTTGCACACTGAATAAAATCTATCAAAAATTCTTCATCAGCCCTAGAAGCATCTTCACCATTTACAGAAACATATAGACCATTTTTCTTGGCATACTCTGTAGCCTTCACCATCTTTTCAAGAACCCACTGTCTAGATGTCTTTAACTTGTGCTGTATATGTATATCTGAAACAGATATAGAAATAGCCACTGCATCGACACCACAGTCAATACTTTGTTCAATATCTCCAATAACAGCCCTATTCCAAGCCATAATACTAGACTTTAAATTCTTTTTGACAATTTTTTTAATAGCCTCTTTTTCATCTCCACCCATAGTAGGTATTCCCACTTCCAATTGATCAATACCCAAATCGCTAAGCATTTCAGCTATCATAATTTTCTCACTATTTGCAAAAACAACACCCGCTGTCTGTTCACCATCTCTTAAAGTTGTATCCACTATTTTTAAGTCTCTATTCTGTATTTTATCAATCACACACATAAGATCGCCTCCATTTTTATATGCAAGTATTTAATTTGAACTTTCATTTCCTTGAATATTATTATAATTACTTTTTCTTTTTTTTGCAAGGGTATTTTTGATTTTTTTGACATTTTTTATTTTAATAAATTCATTTTTAATGATTTTTTACCAATATTTTTTGTATTTTAGCCTATTTTTTGAAACTGTTAAAAAATAACTTTCATTTTTCTGTTTTGAAAGCACTTTATTTTTTAATTTTTTTTGAAGATTAAATCCTACTTTCCTGAATTTTTAAATTTAAAATGCAAAATATATGATATAATATATAGTCAATAAGATATTTAAAAATATCTGTAAATAA
>RCNI01001413.1_pt1 | contig 12891 bp, 16 predicted proteins | sample 2041151 | NCBI WGS metagenome assembly RCNI01 (sample SAMN09708214, study PRJNA481090) | feces metagenome | isolation source: feces | place: Antarctica: Albino Rookery | reverse complement strand
TAACTATATATCTCTTAATATTAAGAGATATATAGTTAATTTTACTCATCAATTAATTTCACTTCTAAATCATCCATGCCTAAATTTAATTTTTCAAATGTTTTTAGAACTTTACCTGTTCCTTCAGCTACGCATTTTACAGCATCATCAGCAACTCTAACCTTAACGCCTGTCCTTTGCTCAATAAACTTATCTAAGCCATTTAATAAAGCGCCTCCACCAGTCATAAGAATTCCTTCTTCTATTATATCAGCTGCTAATTCAGGTGGTGTTTTTTCAAGAACAGAATGTACGGCTTCACCAATTATGCTAACCTCATCTTTTAAGGCCATTCTAAGTTCTTCACTATCTACTGTTATTATTCCAGGTAAGCCTGTCACTAAATTTCTTCCCTTTACTTCCATGCTCTCTTTTCTATTACCTTCAACAGCTGTGGCAACATTTATTTTTAATTCCTCTGCTGTTCTCTCACCAATCATAAGTTTATATTTACTTCTAACAAATTTAATTATAGCTTCATCAAATTTGTCTCCAGCTACTTTTACAGATTCCCTTATAACAATTCCACCTAAGGATATTATAGCTATATCTGCAGTTCCTCCACCTATATCTACAACCATATGTCCACTAGCCTTTGATATATCTAATCCAGCTCCTATTGCAGCTGCTAATGGTTCTTCTATAAGATATACGTTTTTAGCACCTGAATTCTTTGCAGCATCTATAACTGCTCTTTTCTCAATTTCAGTTGCTTGACAAGGTATACATATCATTACTTTAGGTGCAGATATTCTTCTATTTCCAACACCCTTCTTTATAAAATACTTTAGCATAGCTTCTGTCATCTCATAATCTGATATAACACCATTTCTCATAGGTCTTAATGCTACTATATTTCCAGGTGTTCTTCCTATCATCTGTCTTGCAGCTTCTCCTACTGCTAGAACTTTATTCTTATTTTTGTCTATGGCTACCACTGATGGCTCTTTTAAGACTATACCTTTATCTTTCATATAGACAAGAACTGTTGCTGTTCCAAGATCTATACCCATATCTGTACCTTTTCTCCAAAACCACATATTTACAACTCCCTAATATATAATAATTATTATTATTTTCTATAAAAATATACATAAATACTAACTTTTATTATATAAGGAATATTTTCATCATTCAACAACTTTATATTTTAGCTTAGTTGCCTTTCCACCTCTTATGTGTCTTTCAGCTTTATTTAAATCTAAGATACTTTTTGCTTCTTCAGCTATATCAGGATTTATCTTAGGCAATCTTTCAGTCATATCCTTATGTATAGTACTCTTACTTACACCAAAAACTTTAGCTGTTTTTCTTATAGTAGCCCTTGAATAAATAATGTACTGAGCTACTTCTAAAACTCTCTCCTCAATATAATCTTTCAAGAACCTTACCTCCTTAAAAATATTCTTATTTTTTTAATCAGCTGCTTCTTAAAAAGCAGCTGATTATGTATTAAATTATTCTTTTACAGGAATATCTTTTAAATATTTTTGTGGATCTACTGGTTCCTTAGAATTTTCCATATGGAACATCAAATAAGTTTCAGAAACTCTATCACTTGGACTACTTTGAATAGTTTTTCCAATCTTACCTATAGAATCTCCTTTTTTAACATTATCCCCTTCTTTAACTTTAATTTCTGGATCTAAGTTTCCATAAAAACCAACAATACCGTTTTGATGCTCTATTTTAACAAAGCAACCTTCTTTTGAGTTCCCTTTTCCAGCCTCTACAACTTTACCATCACCAATTGCTAAAACTTCAGTTCCCTCAGCAGCTTCTATATCTATTCCTTTATAAACAGATGCACTTTGACCTGATTCATTTAATCTTGGTTCTAAGTTATATAATCTTGTTATAACTCCACCCTTAATTGGTGATATAAAGCTTTGACTTTGGTTTGAAGTTGCAACTGACTTATCAGCATTATTTGCTTCAGGCTTTACTTCTTCAACCTTAGCTTCATTAGATGCAGTTTCTTCCGAATCATTTGTTGCTTCTGTTTTCCCTTCAACTAGTTCAGCATCGTCAAAAGTATTACCAGTTGTAGTACTATTATCCTCTGTATTTTCTATAGTGTTTTCTGCTATATTTTCTTCTACTGTGTTATTTGCACTTTTATTTGCTACCACTACTCCAACCGTTGCTACTAAGCATAGACAAACAAATAAAACTACATAAAATCCATCCTTTTTAATAAATCTCTTAAATTGTTTTTTTTTATTCATTTTCAACACCTCCGTTTCTAATTCTGTCCATTTATCCTAAATTAATACACGTATATAAATCTTTTTATAAAAAAAAGAACAAGCAAAACTTATTTTCTTGTTCTTCTATTAATATATTAACTTATTAAAACTTCATTACTTTCTTCAATTTTACTTCCTTTAAAATAATGTTCTAATATTTCATCATATTTACTGCCTTCCTTTGCCATTACATTAGCTCCCCATTGACTCATGCCAACACCATGTCCATATCCTAAACATTTTATGTTTATGTTGTCATCTAAAACTTCTAATGTAAAATTAGCAGAATTTAGGCCAAATATTTTTCTTAATTCCTTTCCCTTAATGGTAGCTTTTCCTATTTTTATGTCATTTACAGTTCCCCCTGTATTCCTATTTAATATTTTAACTTCTTCAGTTATATTATTTCCTAAATCACTATTAGGAATATCCTTTTTAATTTTACTCTTAAAATCGCTTATAGAAATACTGATTTCACTCTCATATTTAGGTGATATTTCTTCACCTGGACTTTCAACTGACTTTAAGTAAGGTACATCTTCTGAAAATACAGCAACAGCATCTTCTGTATTTCCTGAACTTGTAGAAAAGTATTGAGGATATTTTACTAACTGGTCATTATAAGCTAGAACCTTTCCTTCTGTTTCTTTAACAACTTTTTTTAATTTTTTTAAATATTCATCGCCCTCTTTACCCCAAGCTTTTTTCCTTTCATTGATATTTAAGTAGGCTTGACAATGAGTAGTATCACATATATTTCCTTCCTTTATATTGTTACATCCAGTAATTAATTTATTTATAACAAATGTCCTTGCTAAAATAGACTGAGCTTTCAATGCCTCTTCATGAAAAGTAACCGGCATTTCACTTGAAACTACAGATAAGACATATTCCTCTAATGGTACTTTTTCTACTTTATTTTCTTTAGATATGTAAACTTCAACTTCCTTTAAGTTAACTACATCAACTAACTTTTTATTTTTAACTTTCTCTACTTTATTATTACTTTCAGCCATACTTGAACTAGATAAAAAACCAAAAAGTATTGGTATAAAAACTATACTCACTATAATTGTTACAATAAAAATTGCTGATTCTAAAATTTTTCTATTTATCATAAATCCTCCTAAAACTTATTAATACAGTTTATGTATATGCTAAGTTTTCTAAAACTCGAACTTATAATAAACAAAAAAGTCAACAGCACTGCTGTTGACTTATATTCTACTTATGTCAGCACCTAAGGCCCTGAACTTATTTTCTATTTCAACATAACCTCTATCTATATGATATATATCAGTAACTATTGTCTCTCCCTTTGCTACAAGTCCAGCTAAAATCAAAGCAGCTCCTGCCCTTAAATCAGTTGCCTTAACTTCACATCCAGTGAGGTTATTTACTCCTTCAATTAAAGCAGTTCTTCCTTCTACTTGTATTTTTGCACCCATACGTCTTAATTCATCCACATTCATAAATCTATTCTCAAAAACACTTTCAGTTATGATACTACTTCCTTTTGCTATGCTCAATAAACTCATCATTTGTGATTGCATATCAGTAGGATATCCTGGATAGGGCATTGTTTTTATATTAATTGGCTTTATTTCTTCATTACCTTTTACTATTATACTATTTTCATCATTATGGACATCAAAAAACTCTGTTCCAGCTTCTTTTAACTTAGATATTATAGCTGAACAATGATCTTTATTTACTCCATTTATTTTTATTTCTGATCCTGTTATTGCTGCTGCAACCATAAATGTTCCAGCTTCTATTCTATCATATATAGGAGTGTACTCAGTTGAAGTTAATGAACCCACACCTTCTATTATTATTTTACCTGGTTTTTCAATATAAATTTTAGCTCCCATAGAATTTAAAAAATTAATTAAATCAGTTATTTCTGGCTCCTGAGCTGCATTTTCAATTACTGTAGTCCCTTTAGCCATAGTTGCTGCCATCATTATATTCTCTGTTGCTCCAACTGATGGAAAGTCTAAATATATTTTACTTCCTGTTAATTTTTTTGCCTTTATACATACAAATCCATTGCCACAATTACTATCTTCAGCGCCTAATGCTCTAAGCCCTTTCAAGTGTAATTCTATAGGCCTAGAACCTATATTACATCCACCTGGCCTAGCTAATTTAAACTCTCCATATTTAGCTATCATTGGCCCCATTATTAAAAATGAAGCTCTCATTTTTTTAACTAAATCCTCACTTGGAATTAACGGATCTTTATTTAATGGTGGTACAATTAATTTATTTTCTTTATTATCTATTTTCAAATTATATCCTAATTGCTCCATAACATTACAAATTGTAAAAACGTCTTGTAACATAGGTAATTCATTTATTAGTACACCATCAGTAGCTAATATACTTCCTGCAATTATTGGTAAAACTGAATTCTTAGCTGTATTTATATTTACTTCTCCTTTTAATTTCTTTCCACCTTGTACTACTATTTTATCCATATTATCCTCCATTAAAATTATTTTAATATGTTGTGAATATTATAGGAGTTCCTAAAATCAACTTCCTATCTTCCTCATATGTCATAATGGAGTAATTAAACTGGTAATCACTCTTAAGATTAATTATTCCTGTAGTTCCTTTCTCTAAATTTATTCTTTTAGTTTCCTTTACCTTAATCTTACCAATTGATTCTATAAGTTTTTCTTCAATTTTATCTATATTATTATTCTCTCTAATATTGCCTTTTATATAAGTATAATATTTTATATTTTTCATATTTTTATTATGAATAACTTGAAAATGTTCCTTAATATTGTTAAAATCAATTCTATTTTTAGAAACAATTATTATTTGAACTCTACTTTTTGAATTTTCTTCTATTAGATTAATATCTAAATCAAATTGTTTTTTTGAAGTATTTAAATATATTTCATTTTCTTTTTCTACTATACTAGTAAAATCTTCAATTTTAATATAATCACTAATATGATTAAACTTATCTTTTATATTTTCATCTGTAATATATTCTATTTTCATGCCATACTCTTCTATATTACAAATTTCCTCTTCCACCTTAGAATAAACTTTATTATCTAAGTTCATAGTGCTTGGACTAAAAATAAGCGAGAAACAAAATAATGCTGCTATAAAAATATTATTATTCATTAATATACCACCTCTCCAATCTAATTATTGTCAAGAGTAGTATTTTTATACATTTACTTCCTGTTATATTATCAATATATTATAATAATCTGAAAAAGTTCTATTAATTACATAAAAATATTTATTAAGAAGAATAATCATAATAAAAAAAGCATACAGTTTCCTGTATGCTTTATATAAATTACATTTCTTTTAACTTTAATCTAGACATAGCTCTTGCTAAGGCTAACTTAGCTCTCTTTTCATCTAGTTCATCAGTCTTATTTTTTAATCTTTCCTCTGCTCTTTGCTTAGCATTCATAGCTCTTGCTTGATCTATTTCTTCAGGCCATTCTGCTGAATTTACACAAAAAGTAACTTCATTATTTTGAACCTTCATTAAGCCTGTTGAAGTAAATAAGTATTTGCTTTCACCATTCTCATCATCTATTCTTGTAATAGTAGGAACAGTTGCTGTTAAATAAGGTTGGTGACCAGCTAATATTTCAAACTCACCAAAAGCATTTTTACATAAGACTCTTGAAACTTCACCTGAAATAAGAACTCTTTCTGGTGTTGTAACAATTAACTTAAATTTATTCATTTTATTCACCCCTTTTATTGGGCCATTGCTCTAGCTTTTTCTAGTACTTCTTCTATTGTTCCAACAAATAAGAAAGCAGATTCAGGAACATTGTCATGTCTACCATCTAATATTTCTTTGAAACCTCTTATAGTTTCTTTTATTGGAACATATCTACCTTGCATTCCAGTAAATTGTTCTGCTACTGTAAATGGTTGTGATAAGAATTTTTGTATTCTTCTTGCTCTAGCAACTATTAATTTATCTTCATCTGCAAGTTCATCAACACCAAGGATAGCGATGATATCTTGAAGTTCTTTATATCTTTCTAATATATGCTTAACTTTTGAAGCAACTTCATAGTGTTCTTCTCCAACAACTCTTGGATCTAATATTCTTGATGAAGAATCTAGTGGATCAACAGCTGGATAAATACCTATTTCAGCTATACTTCTTGATAAAACTGTCTTAGCATCAAGATGGTTGAATGTTGTAGCTGGAGCTGGGTCAGTTAAGTCATCGGCTGGTACGTATACCGCTTGAACTGATGTAATTGATCCATGAGTAGTTGATGTGATTCTCTCTTGAAGAGCTCCCATCTCTGTAGCAAGAGTTGGTTGGTAACCAACAGCTGATGGTATTCTTCCTAATAAAGCTGAAACCTCTGATCCAGCTTGTGAGAATCTGAATATATTATCTATGAATAATAACACGTCTTGACCTTGGTCTCTGAAGTACTCAGCCATAGTAAGTCCTGTTAAAGCAACTCTCATTCTTGCTCCAGGTGGTTCGTTCATTTGTCCAAACACTAATGCTGTATTTTTTATAACTCCTGATTCCATCATTTCGTAGTAAAGGTCATTACCTTCTCTTGATCTTTCTCCAACTCCTGTGAATACAGAAAGTCCACCGTGCTCTTTAGCTATGTTGTTTATAAGCTCTTGAATAAGAACTGTTTTACCAACACCAGCACCTCCAAACAGACCGATTTTCCCTCCTCTTTGGTAAGGTGCTAAAAGGTCGATAACCTTTATTCCTGTCTCAAACATTTGAGGAACAACTGATTGCTCTTCAAATGATGGAGCTGGTCTATGAATTGGATATTTTTCTTCATTATTAACTTCAGCTCCACTATCTAGTGGTTTACCTAATACGTTAAATATTCTTCCTAATACGCATTCACCAACTGGTACTGATATAGGTGCTCCTGTATCAACAGCTTCTACACCTCTTCTTAGTCCTTCAGTAGCCTCCATAGCTATAGTTCTAACTATATCGTCTCCTACGTGTTGCTCTACTTCACAAACTAAGATTTTTCCATCGTCCATTTTTATGTGTATTGCATTAAATATATTAGGAAGTTCATCATTTGCAAATTTTATATCTACAACTGGTCCAATAACCTGAACTACTTTACCTATATTATTAGACATTTTGAGTACCTCCTTATTTTTGTGCTTCTGCTCCACCAACGATTTCTGATATCTCTTGTGTTATGATACTTTGTCTTATTCTATTGTACTTAGCATCTAATGAGTTTAATAAATCATCGGCATTTTTAGTTGCTCCGTCCATTGCCTGCATTCTAGCACTTTGTTCACTAGCTTTTGAATTAAACATAGCATTCATGAATTTACCTTTTAAGTATGATGAAACTAATGAATCTATTATTTCATCCTCATCCGGTTCAATTAAGAAAGAAACTTTACCTTTTTTTCCAGTTAAGTCTAGTGGTAATAATTTTTCCTCAACAACCTCTTGCTTAACAGGTGAAAAGAATTTAGTATAAACTAAATTTACTTCTCCAAAATTTCCATCAGTAAATTCTTTAACAGCTTTATTCACTATAGTTGATGCATCACCAACATTTGGTGTATCTCCTAAATCAACATATTCTGCTAAAGTAGAAATCTTGTTTTTCTTAACATAATGGATACCTTTTTTTCCTACTACTACTGCTTCTATGTTTTCAAGATTATCTTCATAGTTATCTCTTACAAAAGCCGCAGTATTACCGTTAAATCCACCACATAATCCTGAATCTGATGCTAATAATATTATTAACTTTTTAGGATTATCATTGGGTTTAAGTAAAGGATTATTATTGCTATTTAATGATCCGATTAATTCTCTAGCAATTTCATCTAGACTACTAAAATATTGATTGTTTTCAGTTAGTTTTTGTCTAGCTTTTCTTAACTTAGAAGTGGCAACAAGTCCCATAGCTTTTGTTATTTTTCTTGTGTTTTTGATACTTTTTATTCTTCTTTTAATTTCTAAAAGTCCTGCACCTGCCATTTAAGCTCCACCTCCATTCTTAAAAATGTGGGCATAGCTTTAATTGAAAAGCTATGCTCTTATTTTACATTAAGAATATTTTTTTAAATTCTACTATAGCACTTTCTAAAGCAGATTTTAATTCATCGTCTAAAACTTTCTTATCTAATATAGCTTTACCAATTTCTCTATGATGAGTATCCATATATTCTAAGAATTCTTTTTCAAATCTCTTAATATCTGAAACTTTGATATCTAATAAGAAATTGTTAACTGCAGCATATATTATCATAATTTGTTTTTCAACTGCCATTGGCTTATATTGATCTTGCTTTAAGATCTCTATAAGTCTCTTACCTTTTTCAAGTCTTGCTTGAGTATCTTTATCAAGGTCTGAACCAAATTGAGCGAATGATGCTAACTCTCTATATTGAGCAAGTTCTAGTCTTAATGTACCAGAAACTTGTTTCATTGCTTTTATTTGAGCGTTACCTCCAACCCTTGAAACTGATATACCAGGGTTAACAGCTGGTCTTTGTCCTGCGTTGAATAACTCAGTTTCTAAGAATATCTGTCCATCTGTTATTGATATAACGTTAGTTGGGATATATGCTGTTACGTCTCCTGCTAATGTTTCTATTATTGGAAGTGCTGTTAATGAGCCTCCACCATTTTCTTTTGATAACTTAGCAGCTCTTTCAAGTAATCTTGAATGAATGTAGAATACATCCCCTGGATAAGCTTCTCTTCCTGGTGGTCTTCTAATTAATAGTGACATTGTTCTATAAGCAACTGCATGCTTACTTAAGTCATCATATATTATTAATACATGTTTACCTTTATTCATGAAGTATTCACCCATTGTACATCCTGAATATGGTGCAATGTATTGTAATGGAGCTGATTCTGATGCTGATGCAGTTACAACTATTGAATAGTCCATAGCTCCTTCTTCAGTTAAAGTGTTAACTATATTAGCTACTGTTGATTGTTTTTGTCCAATAGCAACATATATACATATAACATCTTTACCTTTTTGGTTAATTATAGTATCTATAGCTATAGCAGTTTTACCTGTTTGTCTATCTCCTATAATTAACTCCCTTTGTCCTCTACCTATTGGTATCATTGAGTCGATTGCTTTGATACCTGTTTGTAGAGGCTCATTAACAGAACTTCTTTCAAGTATACCTGGTGCTGGTACTTCTATCGCTCTGTATCCATCATTTTTAATAGGACCTTTTCCGTCTATAGGTTGACCTAATGAATTAACAACTCTACCTATTAAGTCCTCTCCTACTGGTACTTCAACTATTTTTCCAGTTCTTTTAACGATGTCTCCTTCTTTTATACCTTCTTCAGATCCTAAAAGAACACAACCAACGTTATCCTGCTCTAAGTTAAGAGCCATACCGAAAACTTGATTAGGGAATTCAAGAAGTTCACCTTCCATACATTCTTCTAATCCGTAAACTCTGGCAACTCCGTCACCTATCTGTATGATAGTACCAGAATCAACAGTTTCTAACTCTTTCTCATAGTGTTTTATTTCATTCTTGATTATAGAAGTTATTTCTTCTGGTTTAATATGCATAGACTCACCTCTATTCTCTCTTAAGCATTATCTGTTTCATATCGTCAAGTCTAGATTTAACAGTACCATCTATAACATCATCGCCAACTCTGACAAAAAGTCCTCCAATGATACTTTTATCTACTTCTTGCTTTAATAAAATTTTCTTTGAGTATTTATTTTCTAACTTTCCTACAAGTCTTGTAACTTCATCTTCTGTTAGTGGAACAACACTTTTTACTTCTGCAAGTAAAGTATTATTTCTTTCTAAATGAATTTTTTCCATTTGTTTTAACTTTTCTTTTAGGTAAAGTATTCTATCTTTCTCTATAAGAACCATTAAAAATGAAAATAATTCAGCATCTATTTTTCCTTCAAATATGTTCTTGAAAGTTTTCTTCTTTCTTACAGTACTTATTTGAGGATGTTTTATTATTTCATAAAGTTCATTATTTCCATAAATGATATCACAGATTTCTCTTAAATCACTTAAATATTCTTCAACTTTATTTTTTTCTTCAGCAACTTCATATAGAGCTAAGGCATATCTACGATCTAAATATTCATACATAATTAGATACCTACCTTTTCAATAAAATCATTTATTAACTCTCTATGTTTAGTTTCATCAATAGATTCTCCAAGTGCCTTTTCTGAAAGCATTACAGAAATATCAACTACTTGTTGCTTTAATTCGTATTTAGCTTTTTCTTCTTCTCTTTGAATTTCGATATTAGCTCTATTTATTATAGCCTCAGCTTCTCTATGAGCATCATCAACTATTTCTTTATAAATTCTATCAGCTTCTTTTTTCTGATCTTCTCTAAGCTTTCTGCCTTCTTCTTTCGCAGATTTAAGAATTCTTTCATTATCTAATCTTAGTCTTCTTGCTTTTTCTGCATCTTCATCAGCTTTCAAGATTGTTTCATCTATAGCCTCTTGTCTTGCGTCGATTGCTTTTTTGATTTTGTCCCAGAAAAAATGTCTTAGTATAAGAATTAATAATATAAAGTTAATGATTGTAGCTAATATTCTCATAAAATTTAATTCCATATATCAATCACAGCCTCCCTTCGGAGTCAATTATATTAACTCTATTATCTTCATTTATTAATTACTACAAGTTCTTAATAAAAAGTACGCAATTTGATATTAAACAACGAATAATAATATTATTGAAATTACTAAACCATATATAGCTGTTGCCTCTGAAAGACCAGCTCCCATGATGAATAAACTTTGGATTTTATCTGATGCTTCTGGTTGTCTTGCAGTAGCTTCTATTGCTCCTGCTGTTGCAATTCCTATACCAATTCCGGCTCCTATACCTGCTAATACAGCTATACCTGCTGCTAATAACTTCATATCCATTAAAAATTCCTCCTTTTTTAAATCAAAGTAAAGTTATTTTGATTTGTTCATTTAATTTTTCTAATGTTCTGCTGTCATTTTAATATTTACCATTGTTAACATAGTAAATACTATCATTTGTATTGTTCCGTCGAATACATCGAAGAAACCATGTGCAACTATTGGCACACCTAACTGAGCTATCCATCCTATATGTGCTAGACCTGAATACATTAAATCTATTAATAGAGTGGCAGCTAACATATTACCAAATAAACGTAGTGCAAGAGATACTGGGAAAATAATTCTCTCCATTAAGTTTAAAGGTAACATTACTGGATAAGGCTTAAAGTATCCTTTTATATACCCTCCAACATGACATTTACGTATTGCGTTAACGTGAACAACAACAAAGGAAGTAATTGTTAATGCTACTGCAACACTTAAATCTTGAGTAGGAGGTGCAAGCCCTATTAATCCATAAAGGTTTAATACAAGTAGGAATACTGCTAATGTTCCTATATAAGGTACAAAACCAATATAACTTTCCCCCATGTTACTCTTTACCAAGTTATAAACTGTTTGATAAAGTGACTCTAAAACAACCTGTAACTTACCTGGTTTATTTTTAAGATTTTTAGTTGACAATATAGCGAATATTGTTATAACAAGCATTGCTGCCCATTGAAAAATAATTGTACTACTAATTGTTAAACTACCAATCTTAACTGTAAACATTGGTGCAAAGATATCCACGGAATCACTCCCTTTCTATCTTAGTATTAATTTATATATGTATATAAATATTTATTTATTATTTTGATAAGGCCTTATTCTTTTTTGTATAAATAAATATTGATATCTGATGTGAAATAAATCCTATTAAGTAAAATGCTAATACTTTAACATCTTTCATAAATATTACTGTAAACAAAAGAATTAATATCATTCTTAATACAAAACTTAATTGTATCTTTAAAGCTCCTCTTCTTTTATTTATTACTTTGTGAATTACAATTGCATTTGCTGTAAAATTAATTGTAGCAACTATACTTCCAACTAAAAAAGCCACCCCAAATCTAAAATTAAATAAACTAATTAATAGGGTTGCTATTATTGTTAATAAAATGTTAGTCTTCATAATTGAAAAAACTAAACTTTTAATTTTAGCGTTCACATATAACCTCCATAGTTCCGCAATGTTACTTTACTAATTATATTCCCGAATTTAATATTAATAAAATTTAAATTTTGGTTGAATTTATTAATATTCTGATATTTTAAAGTAATTTTAACTATTTCCTTCATTTTTACTCTTAAAAACTCTCATTTACTCTTTTACAAATTATTTATGAATGTTTTTGAATTTATTATTTCATTTTTCTGAATTTTTAAATTACTATATAAGAACTTAAATTAAATTTCGATTACTATTTTCGATTTTGAAATCCTTTTTTAAAAGTTTTTGTTATAAAATTGCATCTTTTATAGGCTTTTTTATCAAAAAAATTTCAAACCACTATTAAGAATAAAACATACAACTTAAAAGGTTTTGAATAACCTTTTTAATATTTATTCACATTTTTTTATTTTTTTTTTTCAAAATCTAAGATTTTAAATATTTTTCTTCACTTTAATCCTATTTTTTTCTATTCTTCTTACTATTATTCATGTTTTTTTATATAAAATTA
>RCNI01001412.1_pt1 | contig 12891 bp, 11 predicted proteins | sample 2041151 | NCBI WGS metagenome assembly RCNI01 (sample SAMN09708214, study PRJNA481090) | feces metagenome | isolation source: feces | place: Antarctica: Albino Rookery | reverse complement strand
GAGCTGCAGGTTTCTCCCCCGCACGTTCTGACCAAGGTCATCGACGGCAAGACCTACGAGCCCATGGAGCGCGTTGTCATCGACGTGCCCACCGAGTATCAGGGTGCTGTTATGACCGAGCTGGGCCAGCGCAAGGCTCTGCTGCAGCAGATGGAGCCTCTGGGCACCACTCGTACCCGTCTGGAGTTCCGTATGCCCAGCCGTGGTCTGTTCGGCTACCGCAACACCTTCATGACCGACACCCATGGTGAAGGTATCATCAACACCATTTTTGACGGCTACGAAGTTTGGGCCGGCATGATCCCCACCCGCAGCACCGGTTCCCTGATCAGCTTCGAGACTGGCGAGAGCGTCACCTACGGTCTGTTCAATGCACAGGCTCGTGGCACCCTGCTGATCGGTGCTGGCGAAAAGGTGTACGAGGGCATGGTCATCGGCTACACCGCCAGCGGCGAGGACATTGACGTCAACGTCTGCAAGACCAAGCATCTGAGCAACACCCGTGCTTCCGGTTCTGATGACGCTCTGCGTCTGGTTCCCATCAGCCCCTTCAGCCTGGAAGGCTGCCTGGAATTCCTGGCACCGGACGAGCTGCTGGAGGTCACCCCCAAGAACCTGCGTATTCGTAAGCAGATTCTGCCGCACGACCTGCGCATGAAGGCAAACTCCAAGAAGAGCAAGAAGTAATTTCTGCATTTTGCGGCTCCCGGATTTCCGGGGGCCGCTTTTTGTTTGAATTTTTCACAGCTTCCGCAAAAACGGTGGAAAACGAGGAGCACTTTTTCCACCGGCAGCAAAAAAGCCTCGGCGCATATTGCGCCGAGGCTTTTGATTTGGTTTATTCCTGAGGAGCCGCATCCGATGCATCCGATGCAGGATCAGCTTCCTCTGCTGGGTCCAGATAATATTCAGTGCCGGGGGTCCAGGGCGTATCGCTCTTATACACGGTATGACTGCGCAGATAGTCTACCCATGCGCCATAACCACGGGTGGCATGGAAGTGGATACCATCGGTCTCTGCACACTCGGCACGCATATCGCCGTTTTCGTCTGCCAGAACTTCCCACAGGTCCAAATAAGCACAGCCCTTTTCCTCTGCCAGTTGGGCCAGCCGCTGGTTGATGGCCTTGATGCGCTCTTTTTCCAGGCCGGGCTTCTTTGCCGTTACTTCGGGGCGCACCGGCGGAATACTTTGCACATAAATCTGACCTTCCGGTCCAATGGCGTTTTGCAGTTCATCCAGCATCTTGCCGTAATAGGCCAGGAACGGTTCCTCGTTGCCTGTAACAGTCAAACTGTTGGAACCCAGCAGTACATACAGTTTAGCGGGCTTCTGCGCAGCCAGCAGATCCAGGGGGATCTCGTCCTTGCGATCCTGATAGCTCAAAGCCGCACGCTTGACGATGGAGTCAGGACCAATACCTCGGTACGCATAAATTTTTGCACCGCCCAGATTGGTTTTGTAATCAATAAAGCCAGTGGTGATACTGTCACCCAAAAAGGCTGCATCTGCAAAGTATTCCAGACTGACCTGACCGCGCTTTGCCAGACGAATGGTCTGTGCATCCCAAGGCGTAAGGGTATAGCTTCCAGTCTGCTGCACCGGACCAAACTGCCCCTCTACCATGGTACGTTCGCCGCTGTTCTCCATAGGCAGCGGTGCCAGCACCGTAGATACCACGCCGGTCTCCGGCGACTCCTCCGGCAGTTCCAGCGGCTGACTGCTGCGGTCGATGATTTTGGTAATACCCAGAGAAACCAGCAAAATCGCCGCCACACAGCCTGCAAAGCACAAATATCCTTTTATCTTTCGTTCCAACCGATTTCTTCTTCGTACTTCTGCACTGTAATCTCTGGCCATGCTGCCACCTCTTTATCCTTTATAAAATCACTGTACCCTGCATTTTATCATATTTTTTGTCCTGGGGCAACCAGTTTCCCGGGTTGGTTTTGTATAGTTAGTCTGTGCGGTACGTCCCTATCTATACAGGCTGGCTTTTCGCACAAAAAACCGCGTTGAAACGTCTGTCCGTCTCTGTTTTTATACTTGCACTTATTCTTTTTCTGCCAGTCGGGTCATCCGCCAATAAGCACCCATGGTCTGTCCAGGCACTTCGGTCACATCCTTGGTCAGATACTCGCCCAGTCCGCAGGATGCCGGGTCCCAGCTGCGAGCCTCGGCCTCTGTGGAGAACTCCACCTCTGCATACCAGAACTCGGTGGGCTGTCCTTCGTCCACCCGGTTGACCTCCAGTGTCAAACCACCAGGGAGCGGATAATCCCGCCGCTCCTTGGGGATCAGCGGCTTTTGAATAATACGCTTTTCAATATCATGAAACAATTCCGGTGTGATCTCGGTTTCCAGTTCTTCTCTGGACAGCCCGGAACCGCTCTTAAAGCACAGAATATAGCGCACTGCACCACCCTGCTCTGCTTCTTCCCGAATCCGCACGGTAGGCCGCAGGCTCACATAGCCCTGCCGCATCCGAAAACATTCCTGCGGTGCCCGTTCTGCGGGCCAGCCAGATACCAGCCATTTTCGTTCGATTTCCATTGCTCCGCCCTCCTTTTATCTGAGACGAGTATATCACATTTTGAACGGACGTGCACTTGTTTTTCCGTCAGTTGTCGGAAAAGTATTACTTTCAGTAACGTATCTTCGTCGATTTTTCTTTCTTTTTCCTATAAAAAGACAGCATACGCACGAGTTACTTTCATGGGAAACGCCAATTGCCTTGCCCTGCGGTTTCCCCTATAATGGTATAGTAGGTAGGGTAATGTGCAGCCCCGTTTGCGGCATACCGCAGCGGGGGCAGGATAGGAGAAAAATATGGCAGCAAATATCATGGAGATCTACGGCAGCAAGGTATTCAATGAACATGTCATGAAGGAGCGTTTGCCCAGTGCAACGTATAAGAGCCTGAAGGCTACACTTCACAATGGCAAGCCTTTGGATATCGAAGTCGCAAACGTGGTCGCCAGTGTAATGAAGCGTTGGGCAATGGAACTGGGTGCCACCCATTATACCCACTGGTTCCAGCCTTTGACCGGTATCACCAGCGAAAAGCACGACGGCTTTCTTTCTCCGCAAAATGACGGTTCTGCCATCATGGAGTTTTCCGGCAAGGAGCTGATTAAGGGCGAACCGGACGCTTCCAGCTTCCCTTCCGGCGGTCTGCGTGCCACCTGTGAGGCCCGCGGCTACACCGCATGGGACCCCACCAGCTACGCTTTTGTCAAAGACGATGTACTGTGCATCCCCACCGCCTTTTGCAGCTATACTGGCGAGGCACTGGACAACAAGACGCCTCTGCTTCGCAGCATGACCGCTCTTTCTTTCCAGGCCTGCCGCATCCTGAAGCTGTTCGGCAAGGATGTGGAGCACGTGACTATCACGGTAGGCCCGGAGCAGGAATATTTCCTCATGCGTCAGGAGGACTACAACGCCCGCAAGGACCTGGTCCTCACTGGACGCACCCTGTTTGGTGCTGCCCCCTCCAAGGGCCAGGAACTGGAAGAACACTACTTCGGCGTCATTCGCCCGGTGGTGGCCGCTTTCATGAAGGACCTGGACAAGGAACTGTGGCAGCTGGGTGTGCCCGCCAAGACCGAGCACAACGAGGGTGCCCCCTGCCAGCATGAGCTGGCCCCCATTTTTGATACGGCAAACGTGGCAATCGACCACAACCTGCTGACCATGGAAATGATGCGCAAGGTGGCACAGCGCCACGGTCTGGTCTGCTTGCAGCACGAGAAGCCGTTCCGCGGCGTAAACGGCAGCGGCAAGCACAACAACTGGTCTTTGAGCGCCAACCACGAAAACCTGCTGGACCCGGGCAAAACCCCCATGGAAAACCTGCAGTTCCTGGTGTTCCTGGCTGCTGTAATCAAGGCTGTGGACGAGTATGCCGATCTGCTGCGCACAGCTGTGGCAACCCCCGGCAACGACCATCGTCTGGGCGGTGCTGAGGCTCCGCCGGCTATCATCAGCCTGTTTGTGGGCGAGGAGCTGGAAGCTGTCATCGACGCAATTGCTTCGAACTCTCCGTATGCAGGCCCCATCAAGATGAAGATGGACCTGGGCGTCGATGTTCTGCCCAAGATTAGCAAGGACACCACCGACCGGAACCGCACCTCTCCCTTTGCCTTCACCGGCAACAAGTTTGAGTTCCGTATGCCCGGTTCCTCCCAGAACCTGAGCGACACCAACACCATCCTGAACACTGCTGTGGCCAAGGAATTGAAGGGTTATGCGGACGAGCTGGAAGAAGCCGAAGATTTCCGCTCTGCCGTAATTTCTCTGGTGAAGCGCACGGTACATGACCACCGCCGCATTATCTTCAACGGCAACGGCTATTCCCACGAATGGGAAGAAGAAGCTGCCCGCCGGGGTCTGCCCAACAACAAGACCACGCCTTCGGCACTGCCTGCCCTGATTGATCCCAAAAATGTGGCATTGATGGAAGAATTCGGCGTGCTGACCCTGACGGAAATGCGCAGCCGCTACGAGGTGGAAATGGAGCACTATGTAAAAGTGCTGAACATCGAAGCCCGTACCATGCTGGAAATGACCCGCAAGCAGATTTTGCCCGCTGTGCTCCGCTACACCACGGTTCTGGCAGATGGCATCCAGTCCAAGCAGAAGGCTTGCAGTGCTCTGCCCTGCCGTTCCGATATCAAGATCCTGACCAAGCTGTCCCAGCGTGCCGATACGATGGGCGATGCAGTCGAGGCTCTGCAGGCCGCAGTGGATGGCGAAGCAGCTTATCCCAAGTTTGACCAGAAGGCAAACTACGTTTGCGACACTGTGGTTCCCGCTATGGAAGCCCTGCGTGCGGAAGCTGATGCTGCCGAGGTATTGTGCGACGCTTCTTACTGGCCTCTGCCCAGTTACAGCGATATGCTGTTCTATGAAAAATAAAAGCAGATCGGTTATCTCCACTTGACCAGATAACACGCTTTGCATGAAAAAGCCAGCCGTATCTGAAACGATACGGCTGGCTTTTCTGTTCCAGCTTTATTGCTGCTGTTCGATTTTTAGTTCCAGGGTCATCGGAGCAGGAGCAGACTTCTTCCAGATCATCTGCCAATTCACAGACTGCACCAGTTCATGGTGCAGCGCAGAGCCTGCGGCATACCGACAGCTTCCATCTTCCAGCCATTTTTCCTGGGGATGGTCCAACACATACCCCATACAAATGGAGCGAGTGCCCCCTTCCGGGTCAATTGCCGCATCCTGGTCTGCTGTATCTTCCAACAACAGGCTGTCTGGCGGAATCGGTGGGCAGATAGTATATGTCATTTCCCGTGCATAACGGGGAATCTTACAGCCGTCAAACCAATTGTCTGTCGTTTCCGGAAGTTCTACCGGCTCAAAACTTTCCACTGTCAGGGTATGCCGGATTCCGTCTACGGGTGAGGTGAAGGAAACCTGCTCCCCCGCTGCCGTTATGGTAAATGTGCTACCATCCATTTGCTGCGGCTCTCTATGGAGCGTCACGGACAACTGCTCCAGTGTTTCCATTTTATCGGTCCAGGGAAACCGATACCGAGAAATCATCCAGGCCTGAAACCCATCCAGATCATAGTGCTCCAATACAAATCGTGTGGGGTCGTTGCTTCTGACGAAATCCGGATTCCAGCTGGTTCCGCAGGAACTTTTCAGCGAAAGCTTTTGCCCATTGATCCACAGCTCTGGGTTCACCTCCATCCGAAAGGGACTTTCCTGTTCCATTTTTCGGTGGATGTTTTTATCCATTTCCTCCTCTGTGTCATCCTGCAAATCCCACTTTTTCATAAATCGGTGGATTTCTTCCGGTTCGATCTCCATGCACAGATCCAGTAGCAAACCTTCTTCGCAGCGATACACAGCCGGCAGTACCCAGTGCCGCTCTGCCCAGTCAAATTCCTGATGCAGCGGGATTTCTTCTCCTGCCGGGCCCTCGCAGTTGGTACACACAAAATTGTCCTGATACCAGACATTCCATGGCGTATCCTTCAAGGCTTTTCCCATTGGCTCTTTCATATATCCCTCCCGGCAGAAACATTATCCGTCCAGCTCTGCCATTGCTTCTCGGGTGGAGTCTGCGGAAAACAGGAATTTTCCACCGCAGGTATAGACCTCCACATGACCATTCACATTGCGAAAATCATACTCCAGCATATTAAAAGCCTCCCTGTACCCTGTATTTTATGGATACAGTATACCGAAGGCTAAGTACTATAATCCGGACTTACACACCCGTTTTTTCCTGGTCGGGACGTCGGAGCTTTCTGGCGCTGTCAGTGCAGTAATGCTTCATCAGATATTCGATAATAGCCTGACGGCGGACAATGCCGATGAAGATATTCCGGTCATCCACCACCGGTACAAAATTCTGGCTGCTGGCAGCTTCCAGCAGCTGATCCATCGTAGTGGTCACCCGTACGGCTTTATAATCCCGCTTATGGGGGAAGTTGGAAATCGGAATGTTCTCTGCCTGCTCCATATCCAGCTCATGCAGGTTTTTGATTCCCCACAGAATATCGCCCTCAGTCAGGGTTCCCTTGTATTCTCCGTTGCGGCCCAACACCGGGATGGATGCGTAACGGTTCTTTTCCCACTTTTCCAGCGTCTGACGCAGCGTAAAATCATCATATACATACATCAGATCCTGTTTGGGAGACAGAAAGAACAAAATATTCATGTAATCCTCCTATCTATTCCGCACAGGCAGCCAGGCGAATCCGGCACTGCACGGTTATCATTTTTTCTGTCCATTCTATTGTAAGGGTGCGCACCGCAGTATATGCCAAGTACGACCTATTTACTTTCATTATAACATCTCCCTATGAAACATCCATGAATTTTTGCAAAAATGCCACAAAGTTCCTGTCAAACAAACCGTCTGGCGGCAAAATCTACGGTTTGGGGATACAGGAAAAAAATGTAAAATCGTACAATCCCGCCTGGACCGCCGAAATTTGAACTATACACCGGCGCAATAAAAGTGTATAATAGGAAAAGGTTATAGGTACTTTTCCGCTTTATACGGAAATCTTTTTAGACCAATTATAAACCGCCTTTGCAGGCACCTGCTGCTGCGGTGTGCCGCCTGGTTCTCTTTTGACAGAGGGCCCGATCCGCCCCCGGGCTGCCCCGGGCTGCGGGAGAAAAAACCGTAAAGGAGCGAAACAGATCATGATCACAACGTATTTTCCTCTGGGCAAAGTAAGCTTTTCCAGCGAATATTTTTCTGCGCTGGTCGGCGAAGCTGCCAAGAACTGCTTTGGTGTGGCTGGTATGTCCACCGGCAGCATGAAGGATTCGGTAAAGGCCCTGGTATTGGGTGACGATTTCCCCGAAAAGGGCGTCCGTGTTACTGCACAGAACAATATGCTGTATATTGAACTGCACATTGCCGTGAGCTACGGTGTCAATGTATCCAGTGCCGCACAGAGCATTACGCACCGCGTGCGGGACGAAGTGGAGCAGGCGACCGGCCTGAAGGTCGCCCATGTGTCCGTGTCTGTGGACGATATCATTGATTGATCAACTAACTATCAGAACTGCCCTGAATGGGCCCGAGGTGTAAACTAATTATGATTACTGGCAAGATCCTGCGTGACGCCATCGTTTCCGGCGCCAACAATATCAACAACCAGCGCTCCCGTGTGGACGAGCTGAACGTTTTCCCTGTGCCGGACGGCGATACCGGCACCAACATGGGTATGACCGTAGGCGCCGCCAGCCGTGAGCTGGCTGCCCTGGAAGATGACTGCACTGTTGGCGAAGCTGCCCAGACTGCTGCCAGCGCAATGCTGCGCGGCGCACGCGGCAACTCCGGTGTTATCACCAGCCTGCTGTTCCGCGGCTTTGCTAAGGCACTGAAAGGTAAGACCGAAGCCAATGCTGCCGACCTGGCTGCTGCACTGGAAAAGGGCGTCGAGGGTGCTTACAAGGCTGTGATGAAGCCCACCGAGGGCACCATCCTGACCGTTGCCCGTCTGGCCAGCGAGGCTGCCAGCGCAAGCGGTCTGACCGATGAGGTCACCCTGTGGGATCTGGTCATCGAAGAAGGCCAGAAAGCACTGGACGGCACCCCCGAGCTGCTGCCCGTGCTGAAAAAGGCAGGCGTCGTGGACGCCGGCGGTCAGGGCCTGATGGTGATTTTCGAGGGTATGCAGCAGGTGTTCCATGGAGAAGCTGTGATTGAGGGTCAGGAAAACTCCGGCTCCAAGGCAAAGCTGTCCACTGAAAACGCTGGCAAGGGTGTGTACACCGACGACCTGATGAAGGTTGAGGACATCCAGAACGGCTACTGCACCCAGTTCCTGGTAAACAAGAACGAGAATGCAAGCGCTGCCAAGCTGCGTGCTTTTGCTGAGTCCAACGGCGACAGCGTGGTCTGCATCGAGGACGAGGACGTGATCAATCTGCACGTTCACACCGCTGACCCCGGCATGATCGTTTCCGAGGCTTTGAAGCATGGCTACCTGACCAACTTCAAGATCGAGAACATGCACGAGCAGTTCCTGGCACGTCAGAAGCAGGGCAAGGGTCTGGAAAAGCAGGCTCAGGCCGAGCAGCAGCGCAAGGACGAAGTAGCAAGTGAGTTCATCTACGCCGCTGTGGACCCGGAGCGTGAGTACGGCTTCGTATCCGTTGCTGCTGGTGAAGGTCTGAAGGCTGTGTTCACCGACCTGGCTGTGGACGCTGTGGTGTCCGGCGGTCAGACCATGAACCCGGCTACCGAGGATATTCTGGCAGCAGTCCAGAGCGTTCCCGCCAAGACCGTGTTCGTTCTGCCCAACAACAAGAACATCATCATGGCCGCAGAGCAGGCTGTAAAGCTGGCAGACCGCAAGGTCGTGGTCCTGCCCACCCGTACTGTGCCCATGGGTATCACCGCTATGCTGAGCTTTGATCCTTCTGCCAGCGTGCGTGAAAACGCCATCGCTATGATGCAGGCAGCAGACGGTGTTTCCACCGGTCTGATTACCTATGCCGCTCGTGACAGCGAGTTCGACGGCAAGCGCATCCGCAAGGGCGAGATCATGGCTCTGGAAAACGGCAAGATCGTAAGCACCGGTTCCGACATTGCAAAGACCACTTACCGTCTGGCACGTTCCATGTGCAAGAAGGATTCCAGCTTTGTCACCGTGATTTCCGGCTGTGACGTCAGCGACGAGGAAGCAGAGCGCACCACCAATCTGGTTCGTGCCAAGTGCCCCGGCAGCGTTGAGGTCAGCCACATCCGCGGCGGCCAGCCTGTTTACTACTATATGATCAGCGTGGAGTGATCCTGACGTAAGACAAATACAGCCGCCCAAGCTTTTCGCTTTGGGCGGCTGTTTTGTCACAGGGCCATTTCCATTACAAATGGTATTTTTCTGGTACAATATTTCAAAAAGGAGTGAATTTCGGTGTCTGAAGCTACGCTGCTACTGCGGGATGATACCCCGGTACGCTATCTTAAAGGGGTAGGCCCTAAAATTTCAGAGCGTTTTGCCAAGCTGGGAATCGAAACCCTGGCAGATCTGCTTTGCCATTATCCCCGCCGATACCGGGATTTCACCCAGCCCTACACCATTTCGCAGGCACCTTTTCACACAGAATGTGTGATTCGGGCCACCCTTATGGGCAAGCAGGGTGCCCGACGTCTGCCAGGTGGGCGTACCCTTGCCCGTGCTACGGCAGCAGACGATTCTGCTGTTTTGGAAATCAGCTGGTTCAACAATCCCTACGCTGTGGACAAGCTGGAAGTAGGCGAAACCTACTACTTTGAGGGCATTGCAGACGGCAGTATGCTACGCCGACAAATGACCAACCCCATCATTCGCACAGAAGTGCAGGTGCAGCGTGCGCCGCTTCTGCCCATCTACCCACAAACTGAGGGGTTGTCCAGCTTACAGATTTCCAAGTGCATTGCCCAGCTGTTGGATCACACTGAGCTGCTGCCCGAACCTCTGCCCCCGGAAATGCTGAAAAAGTATCGTCTGCCGGGCAAGGCCGAAGCTGTGCGGGCAGTACACCAGCCCCACAGCACCGAAGAAGCCTATGCGGCACGCCGTCGCCTGATTTACGAAGAACTGCTGATCCTGCAACTTGGCATTGCACGGATGCGAGAGCGCAATGTAGAAGCCGCTGGAGCTCCTATGCGGCTTACCGATCCGCAGCCGTTTTTTCAGCAGCTGCCCTTTTCCCCCACTGGGGCACAGCGGCGTGCCATTGGCGAAATCTTGGCAGATTTAGTCGGTGCGCACCCTATGAACCGCCTGCTGCAAGGCGATGTGGGCAGCGGTAAAACGCTGGTGGCTGCCGCTGCCATCTGGGCTGCTATTCAAAATGGTTATCAGGCCGCATTGATGGCCCCCACTGAAATCCTTGCCATCCAACACGCTAACGGACTCTCCAAGATGCTGGAGTCTTTTGGCATCCGGGTGGCCCTGCTGACCGGTGGTTTGCGAGCCGCCGAAAAACGAACCACTCTTGCTGCCATCCAAAGCGGTGAGGCAGATTTGGTGGTTGGTACCCATGCCCTGCTGAGTCAGGGTGTGACCTTTCATCGGCTGGGGCTGGCTGTCATTGACGAGCAGCACCGTTTCGGCGTGCGGCAGCGCACACAGCTGAACGAAAAAGCCCGGCAGCCCCATGTGCTGGTGATGAGTGCTACCCCTATTCCCCGCACGCTGGGACTGCTGCTGTACGGTGATTTGGATATCTCAATTCTGGACGAACTGCCACCGGGCCGCACCCCCATCAAGACCCGTTTTTTGAAAGGCGCACGGCGGGGCGATTTATACGGCTTTATAGACCGGGAAATCGAAGCCGGGCACCAAGCCTATATCGTATGCCCCGCCATCGAAGAAAACCCTGCACAGGACCTGAATGCGGTGAAAACCTACTTTGAGGAAACTGCTCAGGCACTACTTCCCCACCGTCGGCTGGGTCTGATGCACGGCAAGCTGAAACCCAAGGAGAAAGCCGCTGTCATGGACGCTTTTCAGGCGGGCGAGCTGGATGTTCTAGTATCCACCACCGTCATCGAAGTCGGCGTGGACGTGCCCAATGCCACGGTGATGGTCATTGAGAACGCCGAGCGGTACGGTTTGTCTGCCCTGCATCAGCTGCGGGGCCGTGTGGGACGTGGTGCCGCCGAAAGCTGGTGCTTTCTGGTCAGCGACCACAGCAGCGAACAGGTCCAGGAGCGTCTGCATTTCCTGTGCAATACTTCGGACGGCTTTGCGGTTGCCCAGTATGATTTGGAAACCCGTGGCCCGGGTGATTTCTTCGGCAGTCGGCAGCATGGCCTGCCGGACCTGCAAATCGCCGATTTGATGACAGACAGCCGCACCCTGAACACCGCACAAAAGGAAGCTGCCGCCATTCTGTCTGTGGACCCCCGGCTGGAACGCCCAGAGCATCAAATCCTTGCTGCACTGGTGGAGCAGATGTTCCGCCGTGCCGGAGCTATGAACTGATTTCTCCGGTAAAACAACAAAGATCCCCGGCCACTCTGCCATTGGCGGAGGAGCCGGGGGTTTTGTTTCTCAAAAGCAGCCCTATGTCGATTGTGTCAAATCAATCGGCATCCTTCAGCGGCAAAACATCCAAAAAGACACAACGTGCCTTGGGCGATACCGTAATATCCCGGTGATATCGGCCAAACAGCCATTTCCGGTACTGTACCTTTTTCATCAGGGCATCAAAGTAATCATTCAATATGTTCAGATCCTCCGGATGGACCTTGGCAAAGTCTATCAGGCGGGAGGGTGCGTCGTGGGTCAGAATGTAGTCCACCTGATTGCCGTTTTCCTCCAGCAGTGCGGTGCAGGCATCCATTTCTTCCTGAGTGGGCATTTCCTGAGGCCACCAGTTTTCGCCTTCTACTCGCTCGTAGCGGTCGTGGCTCTCACCGCCGCCGAAGCACAAAAGCTTTTTGCCCTCGATCGTTAAGATTTGTCCCCGCTGGACATAATATAAATTACCACCCAAATGACGGGCCTTGCCGCCGAAAATTTCAGTTTCAGGGAAGTGCGACAGCTTCTCAAAATTTTCGTGGCATCCATCCAAAAACAGCAGCTTGTACCGCCGCTTGGACAGCCAGCGGATGGTAGCAATCTCCTGCGGGGTGCAGTTCCACAAAAATCCAAAATCACCTAACACGATAACGGTGTCTTTTTTGCCCAGCCAAAACAGCTTTCCTTTTTTGAATCGGCTCAAATCTCCATGGGTATCCCCGGTAATATAGAGCATTTCAACGTCCTCCCCAAAAATTTTCCATATTTCACACAAGTAACGCAACCCCGGCGACTTTCCCTAATAGTGCAGCTATGCTATAATAATAGATACACCAACCGGAAGCCGTTTCCGGAATGTATCGAATCAACGGGGATTACCCCGAACCATATTCTATCTTTTTTTGAGGAAAATGTCCACATGAAACGATTTATTTCACTTGTTCTGGCAGCACTGCTTGCCGTCACCTGTGCCCTGCCTGCATTTGCAGTAGGCTATGACCCCAGTTCCACCTATAATGTACAGGCAGAATCCGCCTATGTAGTCAACACCGACACCAACGTCATCATCTACGAAAAAAACAGTGAAGCACAAGTGCAGGCCGGTGGTCTGACCAAACTAATGACCGCCGCACTGATTTTCACCCTGTATGAGGATGCACTGGACACCACACCGATCCTGATGACCCGTGCAGTATCCGACTACGTATACCGCACCAGCTATGCGGACGTCCTACCTGGTGAAACCTACACTCTGCGAGAAATGCTGTACGGTATGCTTCTACCCAATGGCAACGATGCGGCAGAAGGCACCGCTTATGTGCTGTCTGGCGGCGATCTGAGCAGCTGGTACAGCCAGATGAACGCACTTTCCAAGAAAATCGGCGCACG
>RCNI01001410.1_pt1 | contig 12903 bp, 7 predicted proteins | sample 2041151 | NCBI WGS metagenome assembly RCNI01 (sample SAMN09708214, study PRJNA481090) | feces metagenome | isolation source: feces | place: Antarctica: Albino Rookery | reverse complement strand
CCTATTTCATTACTTATCAAACTCCGGCACATTTCTATACTTTTTTATCATGTAAATGCATCTTCCTTTTGTTAGCACTATTCATCATTAAAGCAACTACAATAACTTTTCTCTTTGAATCAATGATGGATGATACTCTCTATCATGATACAGTTAACTCTTACACTTATAGGAAACATCACATTATTCTATAACACTTGCTAAGAATCTATACAATTTATAACAGTTTATTTTTTCATTTATTCATCAGTCTATATAAAATCCCTCTCATAACTTTAACTGAAAAACTACTTATCGCATACGTGAACTCTATCAAAGATATTCACTCACAAACCATATTTGTCCCATAAATCAGTGTTCTTGTTTGGAGAATATATCTTTTCCCTAATTTTTATCATTTTGATATTTTTCATAAATTTTAACCATATTCCGTTCTTCTTTAGCAAGATACAACATTTTATCAGCTAACACTAATGAATCACGTACATTACTAGAAGTTGCTACAGCACCGATACTGATCGTCATATGTAACATTGGATATTCTTCAAATTGAATATAGCTAACTTCTTCTTTAATGTGCATTAATTTTTCTTCTAAAATATGGATTGGAATATTTTCAAGTATTAAAATAAATTCATCTCCCCCCATCCGTATCAATCGGTCTGTCCCCCGAATATTTGACTGAATGCAAGAAGCTAATGCTTGTAACGCCAAGTCCCCTGCTTTGTGTCCATAAGTATCATTCAAGCTTTTAAACTGGTCAATATCAATCATCACAACCGCTGCATCTCGAGCGATTTTTAAGTGCTGTTCATTAAAATAACGACGATTATATGCTCCTGTCAATTCATCTTTATAGATTTTATCATTAAATTGATTCATAATTTCCACAAAACCTTCTTTGCCATATGCATCAAATAAAACATCGTCATGAATTTCCTTAACCAGTTCAATAACATATTCTTCGCCCTTATATAGAATAAAATGAGACATTACAAAATAAACATCTCGATGAATAAATTCAAACTTGCTAGTTGTTTTTTTAGTCGCTAAACTTTTAGCTGAAATGCAGTTCTCACAACGGTGATCTTTTTCCCATACAGCGTAACACTGATACTCGCCAGGGATTAATTCATCATTATCACTTAATTCGTATTGTGTCATTAATGTTGCATCTACTACACGAACAATATCAAAAATCTGTTTTAATGCTGTAATCGTATTCCTTAATTCCGTAACCGTTAATTCTTTCGTTAGTTGTTTATGAGACATTGCTTTTCTTCCTCTTTCTTTCATAGTAAAAAATTTATTGATAAACTCATCAGAAGGACATGGTTTGCTGAAGTGATATCCTTGATATAAGGTTGCATCTAATTGCTTCATCTTTTCAAATATTGCTTCATTTTCAATTCCTTCAATACATAATTTCAAATCTAAGTGTTTTACAACACTACTAATGGCTTCTAAAATCATAAAGTGCCGTTCACAAAGCATGGCTTTTTGAGTAATCCGATAATCGACTTTCAGTAGATTAGGCTTAATATTTTCAATATATTGAAAATTAGAAAATCCCGTACCAAAATCATCCAAACTAATATATACTCCCGCTTTTTTTAGTCCTTGCCATAATCGTTGAATATTTTTATCTGTTTCTAATAAACCACTTTCCGTTAATTCAATTCCTAAATTCCGTGCTGGGACTCCACAAGCTTTTAATGTTGTTAATATATAGTCCAGTCTTGTATAATCCGTTGCTTCAATATAGGACATATTGACTGACACTACAAAATCTTTATCAACCATTCGAACTTGTTTACAAAATTCTAATGCTTTTTTCAACGTCCATCTCCCTACTGGAATGATTAAACCTGTTTCTTCCAATAAGGTAATTAATAAACTCGGGTGAATCGTTACCTCATCTGTTTTGAAACGTAATAAAGCTTCTGCTGCTTTAATCTTTCCTTCTCGATTCGCAATTGGTTGAAAATGTACGGCAAATCCATCAAAATCATTATTCACTGCCTTTTGTAACCGTAATATCAAGTGATGATGGTTCAGTTTTTCGTCATATTCTTTTTGATTAAAACAATAATATTGATTATGTCCTTTTTTCTTGGCACTCTCTAATGTAAATTCTGACCTTTTTAACAATTCTTCAACATCTATCGTTGCATTATCTAGCATAACGACACCACCACTAATTGAGAATGAAAAAAGATAGTCGTTTTGAATCATTAACTCTGTAATCTCTTGTTGAATTTTTTTGTATAATTCTTTGGAAGAACAACTATTCTTATTCGGACTAATAATGATAAATTCTCCCCCACTTAAGCAGTAGACTTTTTGTTGTTTATCTAATACGTTCGCAATACAGCGATAAGTATAATCAATCAGACTATCTCCGTGAGAATTCCCACATGTTGCATTAATACCACGCAAATTATCAATATCTAATCGCAATATATATGCATCATGACAATTATTTTCTAAATCTTTTTTTATGCATTCTTCCATTTCTAACTTTTCAATATTTGGGGCCTTTTTAGTACATAAAAAATGATGGTCTCTCTTACTGAATAATGTATTATCATTCATTTTTCGTTACTCCTTTTTATGACCATCTTTTTTATAACACTATTCTTATGTACGTCATTTTAACGGAATATAAAAATTATTCATCCCATAAATGACACCTATCGCTTTAACTGTGATTATTTGATACAGTTATTTAAAAAATCACTAAACTTCCATAATTAAGCGCTAAATCTTGGAATAATCACATAAAACCTATTGTGTTTTTTCTAAAGTAGTCATAGTTAATCTATTTAATTCTAACACATCCTTATTCTAAAAACTACCTCAATATAGCACTATCTGAAAAGTTACTGTTTGTAATATCGATTCTGTTATTCTTACACGTTTCCTCCTAAATCTACCGACATAATAAAAAGCATTAAGTCTCCATTTTTTATGGAGGCTTAATGCTTTTGGTAACTTACTTAAATTCTTTCTAATCACTCGAATAGAACAAAAATTATTGTATTTGGTACCTATTCCACACCAATAGTGTCATCTTAAACTTCGGTAATGTCGTTTTCAATAATAACTTTTAAGGCATTGTTTTCGCCGGCATTTTTGAAAATTTCATACGCTTTATCAATTTCTGATAATTTGAAGTGATGTGTTACTAATTGTGTTGCATCAATTTTTCCTGTTTCGATAACATCTAATAACATTTCTGTAGTATTGGCATTTACTAACCCTGTTGATAAGGTAATATTTTTAATCCATAAATCTTGTAAATCGAACTTAACTGGTTGACCATGAACTCCTAAGTTTGAGATGTGACCACCTATTGAGATGATTTTTTGACAAATGTCAAATGTTTGTGGGTAGCCAACACATTCCATTGAGATATCAACACCTCGCCCATTCGTAATCTCATCAATTTGTGCTTTAACTGATTCAAGATCAGTCGATACGATGGTATGTGTTGCACCAAATTTTTTAGCAGCTTTCAAACGAGATTCTGATAAGTCAATCATAATGATTTTAGCTGGTGAATAGAATTGAACAGTTAATAATGCTGATAGACCAATTGGACCAGCCCCAACAATACACACTGTATCCCCTGGTTTCACATGTGATGGTTGTACTCCGATTTCGTAAGATGTTGGTAAAATATCAGATAACATTACTAAAGCATCATCTGGAACAGTTGTTGGAGCATGGTATAGACTTCCGTCAGCTTGCGGAATGTGAACATACTCTGCTTGAGTTCCATCAATTAAATGCCCTAAAATCCAACCACCATCGTCACAATGACTTGGTAATTGACGTTTACAATGATAGCAAGTATTACATGCTGTAACGCAAGAAATAATAACCTTATCCCCTACTTTAAAGTTATTAACAGCTGAACCAACTTCTTCAACAATTCCGATACCTTCATGTCCTAATGTTGTTCCTGGTTGACATGCTGGAACATGTCCTCCTAATATATGTAAATCTGTTCCGCAAATAGTCGTTTTCACTAAACGAACAACGGCATCAGTTGGTTTTACAATTGTTGGTTTTGGTTTTTCTGTTAATCCAAACTTTCCTGGTCCTAAGTATGTGTTTGCTTTCATATAAACAACTCCCTTTTATAATAATATAAATTCACTTACAAGGTCATTTTACCAAATAAGTGAAAACGTTGTCAATTTTATACACATAAAAAATAAAATCTTTATATTTTTTATACATTTTTTACTGTTTTTTTATCATTTCTTTATTTGCTACTCCTATTCTAATACGCAAACAAAATGCGAAGAGACTGATATGCCTCTTCGCATTATTGATTTTTCTAATTATTGTTGTTTTTATTTATAAGATACATATATGACATTTTAGCGCTTTTTTAACCTCTTTTACCATCTATCTACTTTTTTATAATGAACTTGTCATACTTATTCGTTATGTTTAGCTTTAGTATCTTCAAAAAGATGTATTTTTTCTTTTCCATCATCAATAATTTCATGATTAAAATAATCACTTTTCGCACTTAATTCATTATTAACTGTTGTAAGACCATATTGTTCAATCAATGTTGGTTCATTTGAAAACAAATCCGTTCCCAATCCTAAGCGATTCCCTGGAATATCTACTCCCATAGCTGATAAAATCGTTGGATAAAAATCAAATGGTGCAAAATCACGATTATGATTATGAGTTGTATTCGTTGCTGAATTCAATATCACATTAAAGATGGTTCTTTCATATGTTGGATTAAAGTCCTGGAAGAAATGCTTATCCATACTTAAATGATCTCCTGTTAGTACGATGGTCGTATCGTCATAAAATGGTTGTTCTTGAATCCATCGTACTAATTTAGCTACTTCCTTAGAACTATGAGCAATGACGTTTGCATATTGTTTATCATATTTTTGCTCTGCTTTGGGATCTAAATAACCATCTGGAAAATGTGTATCTCCATTCTCCATTGTAAAGTTGAAAGGTTTTCCTTCTTGTGCTAATCGCATAATCTCTTCTTTTGCATATTCGTATAATTTTTCATCTTCAAATCCCCACCATACATAGTAATCTTTAGGAATCAATCCTTGTTGAATGGCATAATGATAATCAAAAATTTTGTATGGTCCATGGTTCGTATAATAGGTATCGACTGCAGCAAAGACTGCACTAGAACCAATCATCAATGTCTGATTATACCCTTCTTGTGCTAATATATCCCCTAAGGTAACTGCTCCAGGATAAAAATTTTTCCCCATATTAGCTTGATTTAATTGCATTGAAAATTTCAACGGTAATCCTGATGTCATATTGACCATTGAAGCCATCGACCATGAAGAACCATATGTTTGGTGTGGGCCACCCATTCTATCGCTATTTGAAAAGTTAATCCCTTCTTTAGCTAATTCCGTTAATTCAGGCATTAAATTATCATCCATATATCCCCCAAATTCCTTTGACAAATAAGAAGTCTCAACCGACTCCAAATAAATATGGATTAAATTCCGTTTTTTTGTTGGAAACTGCAATTCTAACTCTTTAGGTGAGACGTAATGTTCTTCAATAAATTGCGAATCTACATGTTGTGCATAATAGATTTCGGTTAATTGTAATGTCACTAAACAATATCTCAATCCCAATAAACCGACAACTAACATCGTCGTACTAACCAATAACTGTCCTATATTGGTTAATGATAGCGTTGCAATATTTTTCTCTTTTGGTAGGAGATGTGCCAACATCAACAATACTATCCCTATAACAGTAAAGAGTAAGACGGGTAAGGCAATATCATTCATAATACTGAATGATACATCTGTTCCTGATGCTCCTTCAACTGGCGAAATTAAGTTGAATAATATCTGTTCTGAGGTCACTCCTTCAACTTCTTGCAAAAACCAATCTGTCATAAAGAATCCCACTAGACCTAAAATAAATATAACAATCGCACCAATAGAATATATCAAAGTTTTATTATGTTTGATGCAATAAGAAGAATCATGCCAATATCTTTTTATAAGGACATATTCCAATATCATCATTAACGCACCGACTGCCAGCGTTAATACGATATAGCATAAAACAAACTCCACTGATTGAAAAGTTGTTGGTGAAATTACTTGACTCATATTCATACCGTATCTAAAAAAAGCTAATACACATACATTTGTTACTAATCCGTATAAAAAAATGCTTTTTAGATAATCCGTTTTCCACTTATTCGTTCTAAAAAAATAATAATCTGCTACCATTAATAAAACTGCTGGCAGTATAAAACTCATCATCATTATTATCATCTTTACATAGCCTCTTTTTTTAGTTATTTGTTCTATTCATATAGTTCCATTTATCTCACATTTTTCTAATACTATTCATTATACATCATTCATTCTTTTTTTAGGTTAAGAAAGAGTAAAAAAACAAATCATTCTAAAGTGATCGTTTTTTGATAGCTATCTATTCCCTTTATATCTATGCAATACATAGCTATTTTATAGCATTTCCAAAGATTTATAAATACTCATCCATTTTATATGTCTCCTTTGATTAACCGCAAAGGAATAGTTGTCACATCTCTTCACCTATAATATATACTCTACTTAAAACTTAAAACTTAAAACTTAAAACTTAAAACTTAAAACAATCATAACTTACATTACACATATTTCCGTACTAATCATAAACTATCCTGTAATTATACAGATATTCCTAAAAAACACTTACTCCCGTTATTCAATAATCTCAATATGACAAGATTTCATAACTTCTAATGCTTTTTGATGATTTTCTGGTGTTGTAGCCACACAACAACTTGCATCAATCCTTATGTTTGTGTTTGGTAAATACGTTTTTAACAATAATGCATTAGAGATGACACAGATATCCGTACATATACCGACTAATTCAATTTCTTGTTCCTCTTCTTGGGCTAACTTTTTCATTTTTTGGGCTAATTCGATTGAGCCAAAGGTTGTTTTATCAAAAATATGCTCTTTTAATAGATAGTCTGATAGTGCTTGATGAATATGCCAACCTTTTGTCTCTTTTTGACAATGGATGACGGGAAGTTTTTGACCTTCAAGCGTAAAAAGATAGTCTTGCCCATGCGTATCACGTGTCGCATAGATTTGTTCTTTTGGGTAAGTTATAACTTTTTCCTTAATCTTTTCTAATACATTCATCGCTTCTTTTGAGCCTAATGCTCCATCAATAAAATCATTCTGCACATCTATGAGGACTAATACTTTCTTCATCTGACCATCTCCAAACTCTTTATCACTTTCTTATATTCATTATAGAATCATTCTTTTTGATTATCCCATATTCTACTACTATTGCAAATAAAAAGTATTCTTCATAGGAATAGTAACTTTTTATACAAAAAGTCACCTACTTAAAGTAAGTGACTGACTTATCATTATACTAAATGAAATAAATGTGCTAAAGCTGTCGTTACCATACAAACAATAATCCCCATTACTGTTGGAACTAAAAAAGAAACCCATGTCCATTTGTGACTCTTTGTTTCTTGATAAATGGTTAGTAGTGTTGTTGAACAAGGCCAGTGATATAACGTAAATAAAATCGTATTCATTGCCGTTAACCATGTCCAGCCATTTGCTACTAATAATTGTTTGAATTGATCTAATGAATCAAATTCAATCAATGTTGACTGATTTAAATACCCCATCACCATAATAGGAATGACAATCTCATTAGCAGGCATTCCTAAAATAAAAGCCATTAAAATAGTTCCATCTAAGCCCATTAATTGAGCAAAAGGATCAATTGCACCAGTGACTATCGCTAGAATTGTTTGATTACCAATAGATACATTTGCCATAATCCATATCACTAAACCAGCAGGTGCAGCAACAATCATGGCACGCCACAAAACAAATAATGTACGGTCAAAGATAGAACGAACAATAACAGAACCAATTTGGGGAGTTCGATATGGTGGCAACTCTAATGTAAACGAAGATGGTACCCCTTTTAGAATAGTCTTAGATAATAGTTGTGATACAAAAAATGTTGTTAAAACACCTAAAATAACAACCATCGCTAAGAAAATTGCCGATACTAGACTCGTTCCAGCAGATACTGCACTTCCTACAAAGAACATGGTAATAATTGAAATTAATATTGGAAACCGACCATTACAAGGTACAAAATTATTGGTCACAATCGCAATTAATTTTTCACGTGGCGAATTAATAATTCTTGTTCCTGTTACACCAGCTGCATTACAACCAAATCCCATACACATTGTTAAAGCTTGCTTACCACATGCACCAGCTTTCGCAAAGAATCTATCCAAATTAAACGCTACACGAGGTAGATAGCCAAAATCTTCCAATAACGTAAATATAGGAAAGAAAATAGCCATTGGTGGTAACATTACTGAAATAACCGTTGTTAAGACATTGTATACGCCATCTACTAAAGCACCTCGTAACCATTCTGGTGCTCCCAACGATACAACAAATCGATTCACATATTCTCCTAATGCTGCAAACATATTAGCTAAAAAATCAGAAGGGCCGTTTGCTCCTTGAATAGTAAACCAAAAAATCATGATTAATAATAAGACCATAATTGGAATACCCGTTAATTTTTGCGTTAATATCTTATCTAATTTACGATCTTTTTTATTATAATCAGCGTCCGTAAATTCAACGACTTGTTCTGCAATAACAGTTGCTCGGTCAAGTAACGCCATTGTATTTTCTTTTTGGTTTTCTTTTAGACTGTCTAAAGCTTCTTTCATATAAGGATTCATCTGTACTTCACCAGATACTACACTCGCTAAAGCAGACATTAATTCTTCTAGTCCTTGCTGTTGTCGAGCAGCTGTTGCCACAACGGGTACGCCTAATAATGATTGTAATTTTGGAATATTAATCTTAATTCCTTTTTTCTTAGCTTCATCAATCAAATTGACGCACACAATGACATTTGATGTGTGTTGCATGATTTGTAAAACTAAATTTAAATTCCGTTCCAATGATGTCGCATCACAAACACAAATAGTCGCTTCTGAATCATCCGATACAATAAATTCTTCGGCCACTTCTTCCTCTTCAGAATTTGAAGATAAGGAATATGTTCCTGGTAAATCTACTAGACAATACTGTTGACCATTATATTCTGCATTCCCTTCTGCAATTCCAACTGTTTTCCCAGGCCAATTACCGGTATGTTGTTTTAATCCTGTTAAAGCATTGAATACGGTACTTTTCCCTACATTAGGATTTCCTGCTAAAGCAATAACATGTCCATTTTTTTCATTAACTAATTGATAACTACTTTCCATTTATTTCATCTCCCAACTCCACCTCAATATATTGTGCATCCTCATTTCTTAGTGCTATAACCGTTCCACGGACTTCATAAGCTTTTGGATCACCTTTAGGACTAATTAATACTAATTTCACTTTTCCTCCTGGATAAATCCCTAAATCGTATAACCGTTGTTGCATCTGTTCACTTGGATGATATACTTTTTTTACAATCGCTATTTTTTGAGTTGGCAATTCAAATATTTTCATATTTTTCACCTGATTTTCTATATATTTTTTAGTTGCACCTAATCCTTTATAAATTATATACCTTTTTTGGCAGTTAGTCCAAAAAAATATCGTATATAAAGGAATTTTAACCAAAAAAATATATTCTCTTATCGAAAATATATTCAAAACTATATTTTGCCACAAAAATACCGACCTCCAATTGTTAGATTTTGGTCTAACAATTGGAAGTCGGTATAACTCCTAGTTTTTTAATAACTATTTATTTTCTACTATTTTTCTTAGTTTAATGAACTAGCTATACTCTATCTAAAATGAATAAGCTTTCAGTAACCTTATTAAAAAGGAATTGAGAAACGTTTTTTTAACAAATCCAGTGCTACAAAAATCATTGCAGAACCTAAAACCCAATATCCTATCTCACCAAACATTCGTCCAGTCTTTGGCAAATGATAAATCATTTCTATTTTTTTCGTATTGGTAATAATAAAGTGTTTCTCTACACTCTCATGTGACAGTGATGGATTAAAATCTACCTTATCGATAGCTTTTTCGATGGTTTCTTCAATATCTTCTTCAACCGCCTCTTCTATCGATTCTTTCGATTCTTCTTCAATAGCTTCTTCCATTGCACTTTCAATCACTTCATTAATAGCTTTTTCAAAATCTTCTTCGCCATGTTCTTTAGCCTCTCTTGTCACTTGTGTCACAGTCATTTCATAGTCGTCTGGAATATCCAATTCAACAACTTGATAGGCTATCTCTTTGGCTACATTTTCCCAACCAGCATGCCAATCATTGTCCTGACTTAATCTTATCGGATTTTTGATTGGCTGATGATATGCATCTTCTTCTATTTTATAACCATTCACATCTTGCAATTCAACCTCAACATATTCTGGTCTATCAGAAGCCTGATCATCAACCCAACGTTTTTCAACCGTTACTGTCGTTGTTTCAATTTTTGGAATTTGAATGACAGGCTTTTTATAAAATTGGCGATACCACTTAATCCCATAATGATATTCAAAATATGCTTCATCATTTTTATTGGTGAAAATCCCCTTTTTCAAAGCAAATGTTCCTGTATCGGCATCAGCTTGATCTGTTTGTTTATAAGCATTCTTACCATAATCTTGTAGAGCTTTTTCGGTTGGAGTTATTTCTAAGGATACTTTATATGTCCACTTTGGATTCAAAGCATAATCTTCACTAAACTTCGCTGTTAGTTTCTTACTTTCTGGAAGGTAGTCTAAAGATAACGTATGACCATTTTTTAAATCAAGTTCTACTCCATCTTGTAATGTTCCTTTTTTCGAATGAATGATGTGATTTTGCTCATCCGTAATTTCTATTGTCAAGCTTGTATCTGGTATTGGTTCTACATCTTCACTCAAAGTATCACAAATAACAGCATTACTAACTGTAAATGATTGGATTTTTCGTGAAATATCTTCCATGCTTTCTTTTAACTCTTCTTTTGTTGGGGCTATATAGAATGCTTTTTTATTAACTGGACAATTCTTAATCAACATGCTCATTGTTTCGTAACCAGTATATTCTCGCCCACTTAAATCACTTCCCCAATCAGCGCCATCCATCGCTTGAGATACTCCGATAGCATAAAACGCATCGACATCATTTAATGTTTTGATGGCTTCTGTTCCTTTTTGTACTGCATTATGATAATAATTTTCATTATCTTCCTTTGTCTTATAATCACGTGGATTATCATCAGTATAATAGAAACTTGGTGAGCCATCTGATAAAAATATGACTACTTTGGCTGCATTTAAACGAGTTTTAGGACTTCTTAATAGACTAGTTTGTTGTTCTTTTATGTATCGAAATGGTGCTTGATAATTTGTTCCACCTCCCAAACTACGATATGTTCTTTTAGCATCTAACCAAGAAAAAATATCTGAACCATTTTTAGTCCATGAAACCGGTGTCTTAAGATCACCTTGACTCCCTTCTGCAAAAGTAATCATTGCATATTGGTTATCCCCTTCTTCAACACTCTCAATAAAATTTTTAACAGAATGTTTCAAACAATACCACCGCGAATAAGTAGACTCATATGAATTAAGCTGTGCTCTTTTATCATCGGTCATATTCCACTTCATACTTCCTGTTGTGTCTACAACAAATAGAATATCTAAGGGAACTTTTTGTTCATAGTTTTCTTTTTTTCCTGTTGCTGTTAACTCTAACTTATATCTATTAGAAGTGCCATCAATTTTAGTAACTGTTTTTGAAAGGGGTAAGAATGGATCTTTCTCTATTCCATCTTGGTTACGCCCTTGGCTATTTTGTTGTTTAAAAAATTTTCTTATGTTAATAAAATCAATACTATCATTAATTTTTTTGTCACTAGCATTAGTTGTAATCATTTCTGTTTGATTGACTTCTTTATCACTATCTATTTTGTCTATTATTTTTGGCGTTTCGTTTACACCATCAACTTCGATTACTTCTTTTATTTCTTTTTTACTATCTATTTTATCTGGTATTTCTGGGACTTCTTTTGTTTCATCGACTTCTACTACTTCGTTATCGTCTTTTTTTTCATCAACTTCTGTTACTTCATCATCGTCTTTTGTTTCATCGACTTCTGTTACTTCATCATCGTCTTTTGTTTCATCATCTTTTGTATCTTTTTTCATCCAGTTTGAATCATTATCTATCAAAATACGGAAAAATTCATAATGGTTCATGTCTGATAGTGGAATAATAACTGCTCCTTTTTGTAAAACTAATGCTCCATTTACTTCACGATGGTCAACTGTTAGTAAGAATTTTTCTTCTAACCGTTGCGTCTTTATTGGTTCCCATTCTTTTTCTTGCGTCATCGCTATGTATTCATTATTTTGATTAGCATTAACCACAGCAACTCTATCTCCTGATTGTAATTCAGTAAACTTCACACTTTCCAATACTTGTGTCGGCATTTGTTCTAATGCGATTGCAATAGGTGGTACAATCGTGCAAAAACTTAGCGTCATCAATATTACTACTGTGATAAGTCGGTGGATATTCAGTTGTTTTATTGCTTTTATTCGTTTCATTTTTAAGCCCCTTCCTGTTACCGCCGACTATGACAGTTAGTTTTATTTTCTCTTAATCAAGACTAGCCCCATTATCATCAGTATACCCCCGATTACTTTTCCATAATCTTTTGTTACTCCGGTTTGTGGTAGATAACTATCTTTTTGCTGACATAGTTTCTGGTTTTGTGTGTCTTCTTTTGATTGACATGATAGTTGTTTTAATGTTTCTTCTTTTGGATCATCTATTAATTCTTCCCATTCTGCATCAACCAATATTTTGAATTCCTCTTCTGAATTTTCTGATTCTT
>RCNI01001409.1_pt1 | contig 12904 bp, 11 predicted proteins | sample 2041151 | NCBI WGS metagenome assembly RCNI01 (sample SAMN09708214, study PRJNA481090) | feces metagenome | isolation source: feces | place: Antarctica: Albino Rookery | reverse complement strand
CACCGGGAACACCCGATTGCCCCGCTCGGTTTTAAGGGGGCAGCCGTTCTTTTCAAAAAAGTCCATGGTGCTTTTGGGAGGGAACGCCGCCAAAGCGCTGTACAGGAACCGACCGTTCCGGGGGACATTTTTCAGAACCTCCTGCCCGTCACAGTCATTGGTCACATTGCAGCGGCCTTTTCCCGTAATCAGCAGTTTTTTCCCCAGACGCTGATTTCTTTCCAGCAAAAGCACCTTCTGCCCATTCCGGGCTGCGGTAATGGCGGCAAACATCCCCGCAGGGCCGCCGCCGATCACAATGCCGTCATAATTCATGGTATGTCAACCTGCTTTTCATAAATGTGATATTTTTCCCAGATATGTTCCAAATTGTTGAAGGTCTCCTCCAGCTCCCGCTCCTTCTTGGCAGCAATGGCTACAATCAGCGCATTGATCACGCTCAAAGGTGCCACCAGAGAGTCCACCAGAGATACCATATTACTCTTGGCCGCCAGCACATAATCGCTGCTGCGCCCCAGCGGAGAAAGTTCCGTATCCGTCACACCGATAACCGTGGCCCCGGTTGTACGGCAGTACTGTACGGTCTGTACGACGGTAGAGGAATATCTGGGGAAGCTCAGTGCAATCACCGCATCCTCTGAATTAACGCCTACGATCTGCTCGAACATTTCGCTGGTGCCGGAAGTGGTGAGGATATGCACATTCTGGAACATATAGTTAAGGTAATAGCCTAAAAAATTAGCCAGAGGTGCCGCAGAGCGGACACCCAGAATATAGACCCGCTTGGCATCCAGAATAGCATCCACTGCCGCACGGAACTGGCTGCGATCCACAGTTTCTGCCGTCTGCCGCAGCTTTTCCGCATCCCCCTGAATCACCATAGAGAGGACATCCTGATTGCCGATACGGTCGTTTGCCACCTCAATACGCTGGACAGAGGTCAGGCGGTTCACCACCATTTTCTGCACAGCCTTCTGCATACTGGGGTAGCCGTCATAGCCCAGCTCCACCGCAAAACGCACCACGGTGGATTCGGATACCCCCACCTTTTGTGCCAAGGTGTGAGCCGTCATAAATGCTGCCTTATCGTAGGATTCCATAATATAACGGGCAATGAGCCGCTGGCTTTTGGAAAACTGCGGCATCTTCCCCTGCAAAACCGAAAATATGTCATGATTCATGGATATACACACCCCATTTACACGAATCTATCCTGAATTTTCCCGTCTATGATACCAGAAATTTCGCTTTTTTGCAAGGCGACAGGAAAAATATTGCAAAAAGCAGGGCTATTTGAGCCCTGCTTTTTCTTCTTCCGTTAAGTAGCGCCACTTTCCCAAGGGGAGCTTATCCAGCTTGAGTGTTCCCTCGGCGATTCGCCGCAGGACAAGCACCTGCATCCCCGCCGCCTCGCACATCCGGCGAACCTGTCGGTTCCGCCCTTCGTGGATGGTCACCAGAAATTTGGCACGGTCTCCCTCTGCACGCAGGAGCTTTACTTTAGGCGGGCGAATCCGATAGCCATCCAGCTCGATGGCACGGCTTAAAAGCGCCGACGCCCCGGCATGATAACCCTTAACGCTCACCCAGTAGGTTTTGTTCATTTCGTGGCTGGGGTGCATCATTTTATTGGCAAATTCCCCGTCACTGGTAAGCAGCAGCAATCCTTCGGAATCCATGTCCAGCCGTCCCACAGGATACACCCGAGTGCCGCAGTCCGCCACCAGCTGGGCAACTGTCGGTCTGCCCTTTTCATCCGACAAGGTAGTTACATATCCTCTCGGTTTATTGAGCATTATGTACACGCTCTCCTGCATGGAGGGAAGGGGCTTCCCATCCAGCAGGATCTTGTCAGTCTCCGGGTCAGCACTCTGACCCAAAAACGCAGTTTCTCCGTTGACGCTGATGCGTCCCGCCGCGATCATTTCCTCCACCTTCCGCCGGGAGGCCACTCCCCGGGCGGACAGCAGCTTTTGCAGTCTTTCTTTCATGCGCTGCCTCCAAACCATTTGCTCCAAAAATGGTGCTTTTTTTCTTGCTTTTCCAGTTCCACTGTCTGTCCGTAGACCAGCGGAACCTTTCCTACCGTTTTATCGCCGATGCAGATATAAGCGTACCCCGCCTCTGCCCCCTGTGTGACGGGTGCATAAACAAATCCGCTGCCGGAAATCACGATTTTAGCTTCTTCCTCTTTCGATAAGGGAAAACCAAAATCCTCATCTGCCAGAAGTTCCACTTCATCGGCTTCGCCGCTCAGAACGGATACCGTCCCCAGCTTCTGCCCTTTCGTGACAATCTGCTGCATTTGATACCGGGAAAATCCCATTTCCATGAGTTTTTCGTGATCCTGCCAGTCGTTTCCGTCATTGATGGTAACGCAGATCATCCGTCTGCCGTCCCGCAGAGCGCTGGAAACCAAAATTCGCCCGGCGGCCTTGGTGTAACCGGTTTTGACTCCGTCTGCACCCTCCAGCCGCCACAGCAGCTTATTGTGATTTTGCAGGCTTCTCTCTCCCACCCGTACGGTTTTTGTGGAAACCGTCTTGGCAAAAATGGGATTTTCCATGGCATACGCCGTCAAAATTGCCAGATCCCGGGCAGTAGAATAATGCTCAGGGCTGTCCAGTCCGTTGGGATTTTCAAAATGACTGCCCTTCATTCCCAAACTGCGGGCCTTATCGTTCATCAGCTCAGCAAAGCCCTCTACGGTGCCGCCGCAGTAGATAGCCAGTGCCACCGCTGCATCATTGCCGGAGCGCAGCATCATGCCGTAAAGCAGTTCCTGCACCGTCAGCACCTCTCCCTCCCGAAGGTACATGGAGGAACCTTCGATGCCCACCGCCTCCTTAGGGATCTTCATGCGGTCCAGCACATTGCACTGCTCGCAGACAATCAGCGCCGTCATAATCTTCGTAGTGCTGGCAATCAGACTGCGGCTGTCCGCATCTTTTTCATAAAGCACCCGTCCAGTCTGGGCATCCATCAAAATCGCCTTTTGGGCAGAAACAGCCCCTACTTTTCCGGGTAAAATCAGGACGGCAGCCAACAACGCAGCCGCCGTCCGCAAAACTACACGCTTCATTTTCCTCACCCGGGACTATTTTTTCCCGGGGCAGGATTTTTATTCAGCAGTTTTCTTGGTTCTGGAATCAATAAATGCGGAAATTTTATCCAGCACATCCGGAAGCATTTCCACTGCACGGTCTGCCGTGGTGTTGGCAGGCATTGCCACGGGAAGCATCCGCACACTTCCTTCTTTCACAATGAGGAACGCAATGGGAGTGACTTTCACACCGCCGCCTGCGCCGCCGCCAAAGGGATTGCTCTGCCCATTGGTATTCTTTGCGAAGTCGCTTCCGCCGCCGCCAAAGCCAACGCTGACCTTGGACACGGGGATGATGGTGACACCGTCGGGGGTGGTGATGGGATCGCCGACCACAGAGTTGACATCCACCATTTCACGAATTTTTGCAATGGTACTTTCCAGCATATTAGGAACATTCTGGCTCATTATATTGCACCGCCTTTTCTTAGCTTTTTAATTTTGAGATATTCTCGCAGGGCCCTGTATCCATACCGAACCGCCAGCGAGATGAGTCTGCCCAGAGTTATGGTAATATCCAGCCGTGCGTACACGGTGGTCTCGTTTTGTGTGAAATCGCAGTTTACCTGCACATCCCGCTTTTTAATCACAAAGAAGCGTTCCAGCTGAGGCATGAGATTTCCGACAGCCGTCCAGGCTCTGCCGTAATTCACTGCCAGATCGCAGGGATCGTCTCCTGCCATGACAAGATTCACTTCCAGCCGGTTTACCCGAAGCTTCCTTCTGAGGTCATTGAGCATATCAAGCCCCACACGAACCAGCGGCAGGAAATCCCGGATGCTTCCGCCCTGCTTATTCTCTGTTTTCTCAGCAGTGGCCGGAGATTGGGACTTGGATTCTTCTTTGGTTTTTACCTTTTTAGACTTCTTTGCTTTTTCTTTTTTGGGGGATGCTTTCTTCTTTTTGGGGAAGATCTGAAACCGAATCAGCCCGGCAATGAGCCGAACCTCGGCACCCTCCCGGTCATAAATCGCACTGGCTCCCAGCGGGAGGATTGCAAGCAGGATGATTACCGCCAGCACGATCAGCCATGCCATCAGCCTTCCTCCGTTGCCGCCTCGCCCTCCGGCGCAGGCGTTTCTTCGGAAACCGGCTCACCGAAATTGATCTTTTCAATTGGCGGCAGTTCCTCAAGGGACTGGATTCCGAAGGTCCGCAAAAAATCTGCCGTCGTCCGATACTGAATGGGACGGCCCGGGACATTCAGGCGTCCCGCCTCCTCAATCAGCTTCTTATTCATCAGCGCCGAAACCGAATAGGAGCTATCTACTCCCCGGATCTGCTCCACCATAGCTTTGGTGGCAGGCTGATAGTACGCAATGATGGTAAGTGTCTCCAATTGAGAAGCCGACAGCTTGGGGGGCTTTCTGGTTTCCAGAGCTTTGGTAACAAAATCCGCCATTTCTCCGGAGGACACCATCTGATAGCCCTTTTCAAGCTTCAGAATCCGAATGCCCCGTCGGTCAAATGCCAGCGAGTCCGCCAGCTTATCCGCCGCAGCTGCCACATCTGCTTCGTCGGTTTCCAGCGCCATTGCCAGCCGTGAAAGCTCAACACGCTCACCGGCGGCAAACAAAATGGCCTCAATGGCTCTTTGCAGTTGTGTTTCTTCCATCAGGCCATTTCCTCCTTGCCGTTTTTGTTCTTATCCAGCAGACGAACATTGGGGTTCTCACCGGAAATATCATCTTCAATGGTCACGGAACTGGTTTTACACAGCTCCAGCACAGCCAAAAATGTGGCTACAATCTCCGAACGGCTGCGGTTGCCTTTAAAGAGATTTTTGAGCCGCTCCATGCCCCGCAGCACCAGCTGCCGCAGCACCTCTCCTGCCTTCTTGGTCACAGGGTAAGGTTCCTTGCCTACGATACCCTTAAAGTTCACCGTTGGCGGTGGAAGTCTGCGCTGGTTCCGCTCGGAAATTTCATCCAGCGCAACCAAAAGATCTTTCACATCGTGCTGATAGCGGTAGGTCTGATCCCGCCGCAAAGGCTCCGGTTCCTTGGTAAACAGGCATCTGCCGATCTCATTTCTCGGCTCAAGCCAAACCACCGCCGTGCGGATCTGCTCAATGGCTTCTCTGCGCTGGCGCTCAATCAGCTCCTGACGCAGCTGATCGAATTCCGACTCTGCCTCCGCCTGCTCTGCCGCAGACAGCAGCATCTTGGTCTTAATGAGCATCAGGTGAGATGCCATGGTAATAAACTCGCTGGCGATCTCCATATCCAGCCGCTTCATCTCATCCAGATAGGCCAGATACTGTTCCAGAATTGCAGTGATCGACACATCCTGGATCTCTATTTTATTTTTACTCAGTAACAAAAAAATGACATCCAGAGGGCCTTCAAAATCCTCCAGCCCCTCGTTGCGGGTATGGACGATGCCCTCCAGTCGATATTGCGGTTCTCCCATAAAGGCTCCTTGCACATTCTATCCCATAATAATTACAGGCATTATATCATCTTTTCCGGTATTTCGCAAGGGTTTGGGGGAATTTTAGGAAAATCCCGAACCCCTGCGCCGGGTACTTTTCCCCTAGATTATCGCCCTGATACCGGCTTTTATACAGTTCTCTTTTCAGAAGTGCATCGTTTGATGTTTTTTCCATTGCATATTATGCAGAATATGATATGATAATCGGGAATTTAATGATTGGGAGGAACTTCCATGCTGGACTATATTCGGATCGCCTGCGCCGTGCCCCCGGTAGCGGTGGGCGATCCCGTTAAAAATACTGCGGACATCTGCCGCTATATTGCAGATGCCGACCGTCAGGGCTGTGATCTTGTGGTTTTCCCGGAAATGGCTCTGACCGGATACACCTGCGCCGATTTGTTTTTGCAGGAATCTCTTTTGAATGCATCTTGCAGTGGCTTGCAGGCAATCGCTGATTTTTCCCGTGATTATCCCAAGGTAACTGCCGTTGTGGGTCTGCCCATTATCATTGCCGGTCAGATATATAACTGTGGTGCCGTAGTATCCGGTGGCAAAATCCATGGTCTTGTGCCCAAAACCTACCTGCCCAACTACAACGAATTTTACGAGCGCCGTTGGTTCTCTTCTTCGGAAGATCTGCAAAAATGTCACCTGACTGCCGCCGATCTGGGGCTGAGGGGCGACGATCCTCTGCCCATCGGCAAGGACATTCTGTTCCGCATCGGTGACGGCACTTTGCTGGGCGTGGAGATCTGCGAAGATCTCTGGACTCCTCTGCCTCCCTCCACCATGATGAGCCTTAACGGCGCAGAGGTGGTTGTAAACCTCTCCGCTTCCAACGAAACCATCGGCAAACGCAGCTACCGCCGGGATCTGGTGAAGCACCAGTCCTCCATGTGCAACTGCATTTATGCATATTGCTCCGCAGGATACACGGAATCCACACAGGATCTGGTTTTCTGCGGTCACAGTCTCATTGCAGAAGCAGGCTATGTGCTGGCAGAAAATAAAGAGCAGATCGCCACAGACTATATGATGGTGTACGACTGCGATCTGGGCCGTGTACGCTCCGAGCGGAAAAAGAACAAAAGTGTCCGGGATGCCGTTTCCTTTTACAGCCGTGTGGAACCCATGTACGCTGTAAACTGCAACAGCGCTCCCCTGCGCTCTGACGGCTCCCTTTATGTATCTGAGAAGCAGCCCTTTGTTCCCGCTGCTGAAGAAGATCCCCTGCAGGTCTGTATGTCCATTTTCAACATTCAGGCAGCAGGGCTCAAGCAGCGTCTGACCACCGTAGGAGCCAATGCTGTCATCGGTGTCTCCGGCGGTCTGGATTCCACTCTTGCACTTCTGGCAGCGGTGGAGGCCATGCGCCAGCTGGGCAGACCGGCCACCGATGTCCATGCGGTGATTCTGCCTTGGACAGACAGCCACGATCATGCCATTGCCAATGCACAGCAGCTTGCAAAGGATTTGGGTGTCAGCTGCAAGCAGATTGATGTGCGCGCAACTATTAGCAGCCACCTGCAAAATATCGGTGCTGAGCCTCAAAGTGAGGTTGCCAAGCAGGCTCTGGCCCGGGAGCGCACCCAGATTCTCATGGACTATGCTGCAACGGTAGGCGGTATTGTTATCGGCACCGGAAACCTCACGGAACTGTCTCTGGGCTGGTGCACATACAGCGGCGATCACATGAGTATGTACAGCGTAAACGCCACCATCCCCAGAACGCTGGTGTACTGGATGCTGAACAATCTTTCGGTCTCCCCCGCCTTTGCCCATTGCACTGGGAGCCTTAAAAATATCCTTGCATCCTCCAGACAGCAGATCCGCAGCGGCACCTATCCTCTCTATGACTTCTTCCTCTATCACATGATGCACTACGGCTTCACCCCCACTAAGATTTACACCATGGCCTGTCGTGCCTTTGGGGCTGATTTTGACGCAAAGCAGATCAAGGAATGTCTCATTATTTTTTATGAGCGCTTTTTCTCCCAGCAATTCAAGCGCAGCTGTATGCCCGACGGTGTCAAGGTCGGTTCCGTTTCCCTCAGTCCCCGTGGCGACTGGCGGATGCCCAGTGATGCCACCGGCAGAATCTGGATCGCAGAAGCAGAAAATCTCTGAATATAGCAAAAACGGCAGTTCTTACGAACTGCCGTTTTTATTTTACGGATTACTCCCGGTAGAAGGTGTTACCGCCGATAAACTCGCGGATCAGGCTCGTGGGAGGAATTTCGTCGTCCACATCGGCTTCCTGCACAAAGTTCAGGATCTTAACGATGGAGCGCACCTCGTCGTAGCACTCGTCCTCGGGCTGTACCTCAGTCAACAGGGGGAAGATATGCTTTTTAAGGACTGCCAGCTCATACAGAGTAGAGCTGTTGAAGATCATATCCGCATTCTCCTGATAGGGGAAAATCCAGCGTTTTTCGCCCCGGCGGACAGAATCCCACATATCCATGGTATCCTGTACAGAAGTACCTCTGCTCTCGTAGTCACGGACGATTCGACGCAGAAGACGAAGATAACTGCTCGGGATACGGTTATGGTCATCCAGATTAAGGGGCAGCAAGGGGCTGACATAGAGCTTAAATATACGGTTCCGATCCAGTCCCTCAGGCAGCAGCATCGGGTTCAGCGCATGGAGCCCCTCCACAATGATAACGGAAGTCTTATTCAGACGCATCCGGTGGCCACGCCACTCACGCTTACCGGTCTTAAAGTTGAACACAGGAATCTCTACTTCCTCACCATTGAGCAAATCCTTGAGATTCTGGGCAAAGAGTTCGGTATCCAGTGTATTGATATGCTCCAGATCTACCTTGCCGTCAGGGCCGGGCAGGATCTTGTCACGGTCGATGTAGTAGTCATCCAAGCTCATCAAAATGGGCTTACGGCCGTGAACACGAAGTTGGGTTGCAAGGCGGTTGGCAGAAGTGGTCTTTCCGGAAGAGCTGGGGCCTGCCAGTAAAACCGCTTGTGCATTGCGCTGGCAGATCATATCCGCTACCTGAGAGAACCGCTTCTCGTGAAGCGCCTCGTTAACCCGGATCAATTCTCTGATCCGTCCGCTGCCTACCAGATCATTGAGGTCTGCAACGGTCTGACATTCCATCAAAAATCCCCAATGCTCGCCTTCGGTGTAAACATTGAAGAAGTTGGGAGATTCCTGATAGTGCGCCACCACATCGGGGTTGGCATTATCCGGATAAATGAACATGAAGCCGCCCTTAACAGGCAGGATATCCCACACCTTGAGATAACCCGTAGAGGGTGCCAGTTCGCCGTAGAAGTAGTCGCAAAAATCGCCGTAATCGTAGGCATCAAAGTAGGGCTCATGACGCCATGCCAACAGTCTGGCCTTGTCATCCTGACCACGGGACTTGAAGTGCTCCACAGCCTCTTCCTTGGTCCGGCGGCGGCGGATAAGAGGAATATCGCTGGCAACCAGACGCTTAACCTCTTCCTTGAGGGCCTCAGCGTTAAAATCTCTGGTACCGTAGACAGCCACATAGAGTCCTGCACCCACGGTGCAGTTCATTTTGGCTCTTGCCTTGGGCCACAGACGCTCCAACGCCAAAAACAGCACGAACTGTGCTGTACGGGAATAAACATCCTTGCCGGTCGGGTCGCTGTAGCGCAGCAGATGCACCTGGCCACCGGATGCAGCCATCGCCCTGCGGATAGAGGGTCTGTCAGGATCTGCATCCTTATTGCGTACAGGAATATAGTTAAGGTTAAACACCTCGCCTGCGATTTTCGCAGCCAGCGGGCGGGTAGAAAGTTCATTGGTATCCATGCCAAGCTCGCAAATCATATCGAGCAGCTTACTGCCTGGCCTCGCTTCAATTTTTCGTCCGTCAATACTAAGTTCCATTGTTATGTATTTACCTCCATTCTTTGCACAAACGGCGGGTAAATAATATAGCACACATTTATGCAATATGCAAGTAATATTTTTATTCCGTTTTTCAAATTTGTTATTTTTACACAAAACGACACTTTTCTATCAATCATATCCCCTTTCGGGCGCAAAAAGGAGCGTATTGCCAAAATACGCCCCTTTTCCCATTTTGCCGTCTTACTGCAGATGTGTCATTGTCGTAAGTTCCGCTCCCAAATAATAGTGCGCCAGAATTGCCCTGTAATCACTTCCGGCTGCCGCCATAGCCCCGGCTCCGCATTGACTCATACCCACCCGGTGTCCTTTTCCATAGGTTGCAACATGAATCCTGCCTCCCTCTGCGTGCATGGAAAAAGCCGTGGAATTGAGGCCCAGCAGCTGCCGCAGCCGGGTTCCTTGATAGGTTTTTCCGCAAATAACCATGGTGTCAACGCCGCCGCCCTTGGTGTAGGTTGTCCACCCCAGCCATTCATCCGGATCTCCTTCCAGATTTCTTCCAAGAGCCTTGGAAAATTCCGCCGCAGAAAACTGTTTTTCCTCCCTGTATTCGCTGACATTTTCCTCTCCCGGACTTTCCACGGTTTGCAAATAGGGGTAGTCCTGTCCCCAAACCGCCACGGCATCTTCGGTTCTGCCGCCGGAGCAGCTGAAATAGGTGGCTTCAATCAGCTGGCCGCCGTAAGTAAGCACCTCTCCTGCTGTGTCCATAACCGCAGCTTTAACCTTTTCCACATCTTCCATATAGCCTCGCCCATCCAAATAATCCTCTGTGGAAAGATAGGCCTGACAGCATCCGGGATCTGTGCAAACCGCTCCATCCGAATGGCGCACACCCTCCTGCCGGCGTTTCAGAGCATAGGTTCTCGCCACGACCGCCTGCGCCTTCAGCGCATCCGGCTCAAAGGAAGTGGGCATTTCCGCCAAAACCACGCCAATCACATATTCCTCCGCATCCATTTCTTTTAGCTGCCCGTCGGGCATCAGAACATTCAGCGTAAGAGGCTGGCTTTTTTCCGGCTCTGTCGGCGCAGCTGTTTCCTGCTCTGATACCGATGATGGCGCAGGCAAATCGCTCTGGGGTACCTTTTCCGCGACCCGCCAGCCACCAAAGCCGAATGCGACTCCCGGAACAACGATTCCCAGCAGGAACGCCCCCATAATCTGCTGATATTTTTCCTTCATACGAAATCCCTCCTGCGTGTATTTTAACTCCCGCCGCCCGCAGCATTTGCCGGAAGCAGGCGAAAAGTTTTCCAATTTCAGTGCAGTCCTTGACATGCCGTTACTGTGTCAGTATAATTTATGTTAGAATTTATCGAAACGGAGCCCATTATGAAACAAATCTTGAAACGCATTTTGCCGATCCTGCTTGTGATCGTTGTGATATTCAGCATCGTTTGGTACCTTTTTGTCTACGACACGGGGTTTACCAAAGATATGATGCTCAAAAGCGCCCGCTTCTTTGAACGCCGGGGCAACCATTCTGTCGCCACATGGATCTATGACCAGGCCTACCGCCAATCCAGCAAGGACGAATCCGTTGCCATTGAGCTGGCCGAGCAGTTTAAGTCCTACGGAAACTACACCAAGGCCGAAGTGACCCTTTCCAACGCCATTGCTGACGGCGGTTCCGTGGAGCTTTACCTTGCTCTCAGTAAAACCTATGTGGAGCAGGACAAGCTCTATGATGCTGTGCTGATGCTGGAAAATGTCTCCAATCCGGAGATCAAACAGCAGCTGGAAGCGCTGCGTCCCCAAGCTCCTACTGCCAATCTCCAGCCGGGGTTCTACAACAAGTATGTTACCGTTGCTGTGGAAGCAGAGTCCGGAACATTATATGTCTCTGCCGATAAGGAATATCCCTCCAAGGACGAAGATTTATACCAAGGCCCCATTCAGCTTGCAGAGGGTGAAACCACTTTCTACGCTCTTGCCATCGGCGAAAACGGTCTGGTAAGCCCCCTTGCAGTCTTCGGCTACACCGTGGGTAATGTGGTTGAAGAAGTCACCATGAAGGACAGCACCTTGGAAGCTCTGGCGCACGAAAAGCTGGGCATCGCAGCCGATCAGCCTATTCTCACCAGTGACCTCTGGAAAATCACCGAGCTGACCGTTCCGAAAGAAGTGAAGGACTATTCCGATCTTTTCCTGTTTACCGGTCTGGAAACATTGGTCATTGAGGATGCCACCTTCAACGATCTGCAATTTTTGCAGAAGATGCCCAACCTGAAATCTCTGACCATCAAAAATTCCGTTGTTTCCTCCGGTGATCTCAGCTTTATTGCTGCCCTGCAAAATCTGAAGGATCTTGTCCTGACGGGATGCAGTATCGGAAACATTGAAAATCTCGCAACGGTTTCCGGGCTGGTAACGCTGGATCTCAGCGACAATGCCATCCGTAATCTGACCGCCCTGTCCTCTATGACAGCTCTGGAGCATCTGAATCTCAGTCACAATGCGGTGGATGACCTCAGCGCCCTCAGCGCTCTTTCCTCTCTCAAGACACTTGATGTATCTTACAACACCCTAAGCGCCATTGCTCCCTTGGAATTCTGCACCGCTCTGGAAAGCATCAATCTGGCTCACAATACCATTGAGGATCTTGCTCCCCTGCAGGGCTGCGCATCTCTCAATACCTTGGACGCATCCTATAACAAGCTGACCAGCGCAAACGCTCTGGCAAAGTTTCCCTCCCTCGTAAAGCTGAACCTTGCAAGAAACGAGATCACCGAAATCGCCGAGCTTTCCACCTTGGTTAAGCTAAAGGATTTTGATATTTCCTACAACCAGATAGGCGCTCTCCCCAAATGGAGCAGCAGCGCATTGGAAACCATTCAGCTTTCCTATAACAAGGTTCGCTCTCTCTCCGCACTTTCTGCCTGTACAAATCTTCGAGAGGTGTACGCCGATCACAACAAGATTTCCAATGTATCGACTATCGCAAAGTGCTCAAATCTGAAGCGAGTCGATGTCTACGGGAACCCTGTGAAGGATGTCTCCTCTCTGCGGGACAACGGCGTTACCGTCAATTATGACCCTACCTGATACGATAACCAAAAAGCCATGGTTTGAAACCGTGGCTTTTTCATATGAAAAATGCTCCGTGGATTGGCAGGTCGCCAAAACACAGAGCATTTCTATTTTTATTCTTCAGTGTCAGATGCCATTTTCAGCACCAGATGAAGTGCTGCTTCTACCGCCTGCCGGCGCACCGCATCCCGGTCTCCCGGGAAGGTGTGCTCCTCTGCAACGCAGGTATTTCGGTCAGCAGCAGCGATATAAACCCTGCCCACCGGGTTCCCGTATTCGTCCCCGCCGGGGCCTGCAAGTCCCGTCACCGACACCGCCACATCTGCCTCCAGCACCTTTTGGGCTCCTATGGCCATGGCCTTTGCCACCGGCTCCGACACAGCTCCAATGCGTTCCAGCATTTCAGCGTCAACCCCGAGGATGTTGTG
>RCNI01001408.1_pt1 | contig 12927 bp, 8 predicted proteins | sample 2041151 | NCBI WGS metagenome assembly RCNI01 (sample SAMN09708214, study PRJNA481090) | feces metagenome | isolation source: feces | place: Antarctica: Albino Rookery | reverse complement strand
TGGCTCCATTTAAATCACAGAATATGGCACTTAATTCTTTTATTACAGACGACGGACTGGAAATGGGAAGAGCACAGGTTATGCAGGCGGAAGCGGCAGGTATCAAACCTTCTGTACTTATGAATCCTGTCCTTTTAAAGCCTACGACAGACAGAAAAAGTCAGGTTATAGTAAAGGGAAAGGTATTTGCAACACTGGAACCGGGAGAGTTTTCTGAATACAAAAAGAATTTAATTGCAGATATACTGGAATCATATGAGAAACTGGCTGCTGAAAATGACATTATTGTTATTGAAGGTGCAGGAAGCCCTGCTGAAATTAATATTAAGGATGAGTTTGTCAATATGGGAATGGCAAAGATGGCAAAAGCACCTGTTCTCCTTGCAGGTGATATTGACCGTGGGGGCGTTTTTGCACAGCTTTTCGGAACCGTTGAACTTCTTGAAGATGATGAAAAAGAATATGTAAAAGGAACCATTTTTAATAAATTCAGAGGAGACAGGGCAATGCTTGAGTCGGGAATAAAAATTCTTGAAAGGAAAATGCAGATTCCTGTAGTCGGGGTTGTTCCGTATGTGGATATAGAACTTGATGATGAAGATGGAGAAGCTGATCGATTTGATCGGAAAAAAGAAATAGAACCTATAGATATAGCAGTAATAAGAATACCGCATATTTCAAATTTTACCGACTTTAATGCTCTTGAAATTATAAAGGGTGTATCTGTACGATATGTAAAAAACACACGGGAACTGAAAAACCCGGATATGATACTTCTACCCGGATCTAAAAATACTATGAGTGATCTTTTATGGATGCGTCAGAGCGGTATGGAGGCTGCAATTCTTAAATATGCAGCAAAAGGCAAGATTATATTCGGTATTTGCGGCGGTTATCAGATGCTTGGAGAAAGTATTTCAGACCCTGAAGACACGGAAGAAGGCGGTATCCTGCGAGGTATGGGACTACTTTCTGTTGACACGGTATTTAAAGGCACAAAGACGAGAACGAGAGTTAAGGGAACATTTAAAATGCTTCCGGAAAATATGGCAAAGCTTTCGAATGTGGTCATCGAAGGATATGAAATACATATGGGCGAATCCACATTGAAGGAAGGTGTAAAACCCCTGACAACGATTACAGATGTTATTACAGGAGAAGAAAAGTCTGATGGTGCATACAAAGAGAATGTTTTTGGAACATATGTACATGGTATATTCGATGCAGATAATATCCCCAAACTATTACTGGAGGTTCTTGCAGAAAAAAAGGGTATTGATGTATCGGATATAGAAAGTATCAATTATGAAGACTTTAAAGAGCAGCAGTACGATTTACTTGCAGAAACCCTTCGTGAAAGTCTGGATATGGATAAAATCTATGAAATATTAAATGAAGGAATGAAGTAATACATTGAATATCAGAGAGTATTTTGTTTACTGCCCTTAATTCTATTTAAAAAAATTATATAAAAATATAAAAATCCTCTTGCATAGATAAATGAAAAATGATAAACTAAGCAAGTACGAAAGTTCAAAATATAATATACAGACGGAGAAGGAACCAGTAACCTTGTGTAACAACCTTACAGAGAGCATACCATACGGTGAGAGGTATACGGTGAAGCAATGGCGAATATCACTCCGGAGTCTGACACTTTAATGAGAGGCACCTTGATAGAGGTATGCAACTAGGGTGGTACCGCGGTTTAGAAAATCGTCCCTAATCGAAATCAATTATTCGATTGGGGATTTTTTATTATATAAACTGGGCCCCAAGCGAGAACAGAAAGGAAGTATAATATGTTTGAAAAATTATCAGAAAAACCTGTTGCTGAAGTCCAGAACGAACAGGTCGAAAGATGGAAAGAAGAAGATTTGTTACATAAATGTGTAACAGTAAGAGATGGACAGCCAAAGTTTGTGTTCTACGAAGGACCACCGACAGCTAACGGTAAACCGGGAATCCATCACGTTATGGCCAGAACATTAAAAGACTCAATCTGCCGTTATAAGACAATGAAGGGTTTTCAGGTAAACAGAAAAGCAGGCTGGGATACTCATGGACTTCCTGTAGAAATCGAAGTTGAAAAGCAGCTGAATATGAGTGGCAAGCAGGATATCGAAAAATACGGAATCAAAGAATTCAATGAAAAATGCAGAGAATCCGTATTTACTTACACAGGAATGTGGGGAGAAATGACAGAAAGAATGGGATATATGGTAGACCTTGATAACCCATATATCACATTAGATAATAATTACGTTGAATCATGCTGGTGGATTCTTAAAGAATTCTTTAAAGCAGGATTAGTTTATGAAGGACATAAAATTCTGCCATATTGCCCAAGATGCGGAACAGGACTTGCTTCACACGAAGTTGCTCAGGGATATAAAGAAGTTAAAGTAAATACAATTACAGCTAAATTCAAGAGAGTAGGAACAGAAAATGAATATTTCCTTGCATGGACAACAACTCCATGGACATTAGCTTCCAATACTGTTTTAACTGTAGGTCCTGAAATTGACTATGTTAAGGCAAAGATGTTAGAAGGCGATGAAGAAGGAAATTACTTCTATGTAGCTAAAGCTTTAGCTGATCGTACACTGGGCGAAGGAAAATATGAAATCGTAGAAGAAATGAAAGGTAAGGATCTTGAGTATGTCGAATACGAACAGCTGATGCCTTTCCTTAAAGCAGATAAAAAAGCATTCTTTGTAACATGTATGGATTATGTTTCTGTAGAAGACGGTACAGGTATCGTTCATACAGCTCCTGCATTTGGTGAAGATGACTATCAGTGCGGAAGAAAATACGATCTTCCAATGTTACAGCCTGTTGATGAAAGAGGATGCTATACAGATACACCTTGGAAGGATCACTTCGTTATGGAAGAAGGTCTTGATGTTGAAATCATCAAGTGGCTGGCTAAGGAAAACAAAATCTTTGCAAAAGCAAAACTTGAACATAATTACCCACATTGCTGGAGATGTAATACACCGCTTGTTTACTATGCAAAACCAAGCTGGTATATCGAAATGAGTAAGTTGAAAGACCAGCTTGTTGCAAACAACAATACAGTTAACTGGGTTCCTGATTTTGTAGGTGAAAAGAGATTTGGAAACTGGATTGCAGATGTAAAAGACTGGGCAATTTCAAGATCCAGATACTGGGGTACTCCAATTCCAATCTGGAGATGTGAATGCGGACATCTTGAATGCATTGGAAGCAGAGAAGAACTGGTAGAAAAAGCAATCGAAGATATTGATACAACAATCGAACTTCACAGACCGTATGTTGATGATGTTCATCTGACATGCCCTCATTGTGGAAAACCTATGCAGAGAATTCCTGAAGTTATGGACTGCTGGTTTGACTCAGGAGCAATGCCTTTTGCACAGTGGCACTATCCATTTGAAAACAAAGAAATTTTTGATGAAAAGCTATTCCCGGCTGACTTTATCTGCGAAGGTATTGACCAGACAAGAGGATGGTTCTACTCACTGATGGCTATTTCTACATTTATCAAAGGTCAGGCTCCTTACAAGAATGTTCTTGTAAATGATCTGATTCTGGATAAAGAAGGAAAGAAGATGAGTAAATCCAGAGGAAATACTGTTTCACCATTTGAGTTATTTGATAAATACGGTGCAGATGCTACAAGATGGTACTTATTAAGCGTATCACCTGCATGGACACCGACTAAGTTTGATGAAGATGGCCTTGTTGATGTAGTAAGTAAGTTCTTTGGAACATTGAAGAATGTATATAATTTCTTCGTATTATATTCCAACCAGGACGATATCAAGGCAGATGAACTTAAAGTTCCATATGCTGACCGTCCGGAACTAGATAGATGGATTTTATCAAAATACAATCAGCTGGTTAAAGATGTTACAGAATATATGGATGGATTTGACCACATGAAGACAGTAAGAGCTATTACTGATTTCGTTGCTGAAGATTTATCCAACTGGTATATCAGAAGAGCAAGAAGAAGATTCTATGCTGAAGAAATGACAGATGACAAGAAGAGTGTTTATGCTACAACTTACGAAGTATTAGTAGGAACAGCAAAATTAATTGCTCCAATTGCACCATTCCTTTCTGATGAAATTTATACAAAACTTACAGGTGAAGAAACTGTTCATACTGCATTCTTCCCTGAAGCAGATCTTGAACTGATTGACAAGAATGTTGAAGAAAGAATGGACCTTGTAAGAGCTCTTGTAACACTTGGAAGAGGAACAAGAGAAAAAGAAAGAATCAAGGTAAGACAGCCACTTGCTGAAATTTTAGTTGACGGTAAGTACAAAGCAACAATTGAAGATCTTACACCTCTTATGATGGAAGAGCTTAATGTTAAACATGTTGTTTTCGCTGATGAACTTGATAAGTATATGAATTTCACATTAAAACCTAACTTCAAGACAGCAGGACCTGTACTTGGAAAGAAAGTGAAAGTTTTCGCTGCAGCTCTTTCACAGGAAAATCCGGCTGAACTTGTGTCAAGACTTGATTCAGGAGACAAAGTTGTAATGAGCCTTGACGGTGAGGAATTTGAAATCACGAAGGATTTAGTAGATGTAAGAATCAACGCAAAAGAAGGTTTTGCTGTTGCAATGGAAAACAATATGTTTACAATCCTGGATACAACAATTACAGAAGAACTGGCAGAAGAAGGTCTTGCAAGAGAACTTGTTTCAAAGGTTCAGCAGCTTCGTAAACAGAAGGACTTCGAAATGATGGATAACATCAATATTTATGTAGAAGCTGACGAAGAAACTGCAAAAGCTATCGCTGCATTTGATGAGTATATCAAGAAAGAAACTTTAGCAGTTGCAATTGAAACAAAAACAGGACTTGAAGAATTTGATCTGAATGGTCATAAGACAGGAATTGCTGTAGAAAGAATTTAATTATAATTTTATACAGGCTGTTTCATTATTGAGACAGCCTGCGTTTATCATTAAGGACAAAGAGGAAAATTTATGGTAAATCTAAGGAATTTGGAATATAAAGAACTGGAAGGTCTCATATGCTACATAGGAGAACCGAAATTTCGCGCCAAACAGATATTTTCATGGATATACAAAGGTGTAGTTTCTTTTGATGAAATGAACAATGTACCAAAAACTCTTCGAGAAAAACTCGATAAGGTTGCGTACATAGGAAGAATTGAACCTGTAGCTGTTCAGAAGTCAGAGACCGACGATACAAGAAAGTATCTCTTTCAGCTTGAGGACGGAAATCAGATTGAAAGTGTTTTTATGAAATACAAATACGGCAATTCTATTTGCGTGTCTTCTCAGGCCGGATGCAGAATGGGTTGTCGTTTTTGTGCTTCAACGAGGAACGGTCTGGAACGCAATCTGATGCCGGGAGAAATTTTATCACAGCTTATGGAAGCGGAACGTGATACGGGTGAAAAGATTGGGCATATTGTTGTTATGGGGACAGGAGAACCTTTTGATAACTATGATAACCTGTCAAAGTTTTTGAGAATTGTAAATGATAAACAGGGCCTTAACCTTGGAATGAGAAATATTACTGTTTCCACTTGCGGTGTAGTACCTGTAATTGAGAAATTTGTAAAAGATTTTCCTCGGGTGAATCTGGCAATTTCCCTTCATGGAACAACCAATGAAATAAGAGGTAATATGATGCCTGTAAATAAAAGTTATCCTCTTGAAGTACTGATTCCTGCATGTAGAAAATATACTGAAGAGACCGGAAGAAGAATTACTTTTGAATATACTCTTGTAAATGGGGTAAATGACAGCAATAAAGATGCAGACAGACTTTGCTCTCTTCTGAAAAATATGCTCTGTCATGTAAATCTGATTCCACTGAATAAGGTGGAAGAAACCGGATTTGATACAGTCAGCCGTGATAAAGCTTTGCTTTTCCAGCAGATCTTGGAGCAGCGAGGAATACCTGCTACAGTAAGGAGAGAACTGGGGTCGGACATTGATGCAGCTTGTGGACAGCTAAGGCTGAATAATGCCAAATAAGTTACAGAATATGTAAGAGAAATAGTTGAATATCCTATGTGGTTAGTGTATAATAAATACAATAATAAAAGAACGGAGGAACGTAATAATGGTGAAATTATTAGTTGGACATAAAGGAACAGGAAAGACAAAGCAGATGATTGACTTAGCTAATGCGCAGGTTGAAAACAGTAAGGGAAGTGTTCTTTTCATCAATAAAAACTCAAGATTAATGTATGATCTTAAGTACAGAATCAGAGTTGTATGTATGGAAGAATATGAGCACATCACAAACAGTGATGAATACATAGGATTTATCTATGGAATTATCAGCTCAGACCATGATATCGAAACAATCTTTATCGATAGTATTTTAAAACATGCAGATTTTTCATTAGGAGATCTTCCTGGGTTCTTATCAAGACTTCAGGATATTTCAAAGAATTACGGAATGAACTTCGTCGTAAGCTTAAGTGCAGAAAGAGAAGAAATGATTGGCGTAAACTTTGATGAATATGAAGTTTTAAACTAATTATAAAACAAAGAAATGTATTTGGGACGGTTTTGCCGTCCCTTTTTTTTAGGTGAGTAAAATGATAACATTAGAAGAGATAAAGACAATTTATAAGCATCGAGACAGCATACCCATAGGAAAACATCGTTTTTTTTCTGTTCTTGTTCCGTTTGTAGAGAAAGATGGTGAACTCTGTATGCTTTTTGAAGTCCGTTCAAAAACGATGAGATCGCAACCCGGAGAAATCTGTTTTCCGGGAGGTAATATGGAAAAAGGTGAAACGCCTACGGAAACTGCCCTCAGAGAAATGGAAGAAGAAACAGGGGTTTCTCAAGAAAAGATTGAAGTGATAGGTGAAGGTGATATTCTGTATGGATATGCCAATTATACACTTTTTACAATAATGGGAAAGATATCTTACGAGGATTATCTTAATGCCGATATTGACAGGGATGAAGTTGATGAGTTGTTTCTTGTACCTGTATCCATGTTTAAAGAAGATGTTCTTGAAGTGTATACAGAAAAAATTTATCCATATATTGAAGAGGATTTTCCCTATGAAAAAGTAGGAATTACCAGAGACTATCCATGGAGAACCGGTACATGGGAGATACCTGTTTATGAAATAAATGATCGAATTATATGGGGACTTACCGCAAGAATTACGATGCAGATAATCGAAGTAATCAATGGAAAGAAATCCTTTTAAAAAATAAATAGATGACTTATAATATAAACATAAAAGATTTTGGAGGTAGTATATGTTTTTACCCGTTTCGGTAAAAGAAATAAAAGAGAGAGGCTGGGAGCAGGTAGACTTTGTTCTTGTTACAGGTGATGCTTATGTAGACCACCATTCTTTTGGTACAGCAATTATTGGCAGACTGTTAGAAAGCAGAGGATATAAAGTTGCGGTGTTACCACAGCCGGATTACCATTCAGCAGATGATTTTAAACGCTTTGGCAGACCGAGACTGGGATTCCTGATTAACAGCGGTACCGTTGATTCTATGGTAAACAATTATTCTGTGTTTAAGAGAAAGAGAAAAACGGACGAATATTCACCGGGGGGAATTCCGGGTAAACGTCCTGACCGGGCAGTAATTGTATATAGTAACAGAGCAAGAGAAGCATATAAAGATGTTCCGATTATCATTGGAGGAATAGAAGCAAGCCTGAGAAGAATGGGACATTATGATTATTGGAGTGACAAAGTAAGACGTTCTATCCTGCTTGATGCAAAAGCAGACCTGCTGATTTACGGTATGGGGGAAAGGGCCATTGTTGAGATTGCTGAAGCTCTTGAAGCAGGGATAGATGTTCAGTATATCGGATGGATTAAGGGAACTTGCTATAAATCCCATGAAGTAGAGACAGATGATGATACGGTTGTACTTCCTTCCTATGATGCTATATGTGAATCAAAAGATGAATATTGCAAAAGTTTTAAAATGCAATACAAAAATAATGACTACATCAACGGAAAACGTCTTGTTGAAAAGTATAATGATACAACCTATGTGATACAGAATCCACCACAGGCACCACTTGAACAACAGGAACTAGATGACATTTATGAACTTCCATTTGAAGATGAAGTTCATCCGATGTACAGAAATATCGGTGAGATACCGGCATTCCGTGAGATTAAATTCAGCATTGTTTCAAGCAGAGGCTGTTTTGGCGGATGCAGTTTCTGTGCTCTTACCTATCATCAGGGCAGACAGGTAAGAAGCAGAAGTAAAGAGTCTATTGTAAGAGAAGCAAAAAAACTATGCGAAAAGCCTGATTTCAAAGGGTACATCCACGATGTAGGAGGACCTACTGCGAATTTCAGACATCCGGCATGCAAACAGCAGCTAAAAGCAGGTGTCTGTAAGCATAAAGACTGCCTTTACCCACATCCATGCAAAAATATGTATGTAGATCATACAGACTATCTTGATGTATTACGGGCAGTTCGTAGTATAGATAAGGTTAAGAAAGTGTTTATACGTTCAGGAATAAGATATGATTATCTCATGGCAGATAAAGATGATACTTTCTTTTATGAACTATGCAAATACCATATAAGCGGTACTTTAAAAGTAGCACCGGAACATATTTCCGATAAGGTTCTTTATTATATGAGAAAGCCTGAGAAAAAAGTATTTCTTGAATTTGCGGAAAAATATAAGAAAATAAATGAAAAACTTGGACTTAAGCAGTATCTGATTCCCTACCTTATCAGTTCACATCCGGGAAGTACTTTGGATGATGCTATAGAAGTTGCGTTATTTTTAAAGGACTATGGATTTGTTCCTGATCAGGTACAGGACTTTTATCCGACACCGGCAACTCTTGCAACCTGTATGTATTATACGGAAAAGGATCCTTTCACCATGAAGCCGGTTTATGTAGCAAAAAATATGGAAGAAAAGCGTATGCAGAGAGCGCTTATCCATTATAATAAACCTGAAAATAGAAATATAGTCATTAAAGCATTACAAAAAGCAGGGCGCGAAGACTTAATACCTGTTTTGTTAGGAAATCGAAGAGGAAATAAAAATGAGTCTGATCAGAGAATTCGGAAAGATAATGGGGGAAGGAAAAAGACAGTACACCGTCGCAAAAAGTAAACCGTTATTTCTTAATGAAGAAATAGGGGACGGCATGGATTCAGAAAATTGTCTCTGCCATGGAGATAATAAAGTGTTTATGAAAACATTGCTGGATGAGTACGGGATGAAAGGAAAAATCAATATGATTTATATTGACCCGCCTTTCTTTTCAAAATCAGATTATGACGCGGTACTGAAAGCAGGAGATACGAATATTCGCCATCTTGCTTATGCTGACAGATGGGAAAAAGGGCTTTCAGAATATCTTCGGATGTGTGCGGTAAGACTGATGATGATGAAAGATCTTCTGGCTGATGACGGTCTGATCTGGGTTCATCTTGACTGGCATGTTGTACACTATGTGAAAATTTTAATGGATGAAATTTTCGGGGAGAAGAATTTTGTAAATGAAATCGTATGGACTTATAAGTCCGGAGGTACAAGCAAACGTCATTTTTCCAGAAAACACGACACGATTCTTGTTTATAGTAAGACAGGAAAATACAAGTTTTTTCCTTTAAAAGAAAAATCCTATAATCGTCAATTTAAACCATATCGTTTTAAAGGTGTAAAAGAGTATAAGGATGATATCGGGTGGTATACTATGGTCAACATGAAAGATGTATGGAATATTGATATGGTAGGAAGAACCTCTTCAGAAAGAACGGGTTATGCGACACAGAAACCGGAACAGCTACTTAGCAGTATTATTCAGTCGTGTACTGAAGAGGGGGATATCTGTGCGGATTTTTTCTCGGGAAGCGGAACACTTCCGGCAGTTGCAGCAGAAATGAACCGCAGATTTATCGGCTGCGATATGAGTAAGCTTGCAATAGAAAGTACAATAAACCGACTTGCCAAAGAAAGAAAATCATTTTGTGTCTGCAATTTTGGAAAAGAAGAAAAATCAAAACTCAATGTGGAATTCGATTTTTCATATAAAGAAATACCCGGTTCGGATAAAATAGTTTTAGCCATAGAATTAAAGAACGTAAGAAGTAAAGGTATGATGCGCAATGTTGAACGAAACTCCAAGGATGCCGTAAAGCAGATACTTAAAGATGATCCGTTAAAGATGATTAGTAGTTGGAGTATAGATTTCAGCTATAATGGAAAAGTGCACAGACCGGAAGTGATTTTTACAAGAAATGGTAACGAACTTCAGGTTATACATGAAAAAATTATAAGTGGCAGTAAGAATATCAGTATTAAAGTTGTAGATATTTTCGGTAATGCTGTTTTCGAAAGGAGACCAACTATGAATAGTCAATAGAAAAATTAAAAGTAGTTATATAAGTTTTTGAATAAAAATGAGCATAGCAAACCAAGCATCCTTTGGGTGCATTAAAATTAAATATAGTTTGTAGGTAAGGCTTAGGCCAAGTTAAATGCAACATTATCCGTCATCATCTTATGAATGACACGAACAAGCTTGTGGGCAACGTGACCGAGAGCATTGTAATGGCGTAGACCTTGAGAAATTTTCAAATCATAGTAAGTTTTGAAAGTATCATTCACCAGGGTTGTTTGCCATGCTGCATTGATTAGTGCATATCGGAGTAATTCAGACACTCTTTTAGACATCCTGGTTCTAGAGGCGTTGAAGTTTCCGGATTGATAAACAGAGGGATCTAAACCGGCATAAGCGAGAAGTTGGCAGGGTTTCTCAAAACGGGAAATATCACCGATTTCACCGATAATCATGGCACCATTAAGCGTTCCGATTCCAGGAATTGTCTTGATAACAGAATCTATTCTATCCATGATTTCAGAAATGTTTTTTTCAACTTCGGCAAGTTGCTCTGTGTATAACTCAATCTGGTTTATGGATTACAAAATCTGTAAAGATAGGGTATCATTTTTAATACCGACAGATTGTGCAGCAAGCTCTTTTAAGGCAATGGCATGTTGCTTACCAAAGTGGCCCTTAGAGGTCTTGTTCAGCAGGTTGTATAACCGTGTGAGATGCATCGACGCAATCTTGTCGGGATTTGGTTGTTCTTTCAGCAGAGCATAACAAGCCTTTCCGTGAATTCCGGATTTGAAGAAATACTGTAATTCAGGAAATAATAAGTCCACATAAGTAACGAGTTGAATTTTAACCTTTGTTCTTGCCTTCATAAGTTTTTGACGGAAACGACAGAGGTTTTTTAATTGCAAAGAATCGAAATCTCTCTCAGTATATAAACGGTAATGGTTTAAAGTTAAAGCCTTGATTATCAGGAAAGTATCAACAGAATCTGTTTTTGTTTTGCGGATGTTAGACTTTCTTAATGAAGCAGTCTGAATTGGATTGATAATACAAACCTGATAACCTCTTGTGTAAAGAAAACAGGTTGGATTTTCTGCATAGTGCGCAGTTGATTCCATACCAATAAAAGTTTCCTTTTGGGGATAGTGTTCCAGATGAGAAAGAAGCTTATGAAATCCGCTATAATCATTTGTAAAAGCAAATGGTTCTACAGGAATTTCACCATCGGAATTCATGATGGAAGCATAATGCTTTTGTTTGGCAATATCGATGCCGACATAGAACATAAAATCATCTTCTTTGTAATAAATCACTGTGTTTGTCCACCTGGTTTTATCATCATAAACTTGCGTGACATAAAAGTTCAAAGACTTATCCAGCTATAAATGATTCAGATAAAACTGTGGCAATACACTCCTTTAAATAGTCAAAGCTATAAGAGAAAATAAAGTCCACAGTGTTACTATTGATTATAACAAAATTAAAACGAAAGGAGCGTATTGATGTATTTCATTACAAATACATCATACAAGAATAATATGAACAGAGATTTGAGGGAACACTTAATTGATTATATTTTCCTGATTATTGCCTGTGTCATAGGTGCATTTGCAACTACAGCAGTTATGATCCCTAATGGACTTACAAGTGGTGGACTTACCGGAATAGTGAGAATCATTCAGTATTATATGGATGTTGACTTTTCACTGACCTATTATGCCGGAGCATTTTTAATACTGATTATTGTGGGATTTGCTATTGGGTTTAAAGAGGCGAAAAAAGTTCTGGTTGTAACGGTTTTATATCCTGCAATATTATTTGTTATGGAACAGTTTAACTTTCAGCTTCTGGAAGAAAAAGACGTTATTCTTGCTGCTATATTCTGTGGTGTTTTTTCCGGTGTATGTAATGGAATTGTTTTCTGGCGGGGATATTCTTTCTGCGGAACAGAATCTATTGCAAAAATTTTAAAGAAAAAAATTATGCCTCAGGTGGATATCAGTAAGATTCTACTTGTACTTGATGCGGTGATTATTGTGATATCTGCTTTTATTTATGGCAGGAATATTGCTCTTTATGCATTGGTAACACAGTTTATTGCATCAAAGATGGTTGATTTCATCATGTATGGCTTTGAAACGAAAATTGTACAGGTGAATATAAATACATCAAATCCTGACGAGATTATTCATTATGTGATGAATGATTTAAACAGAGGGGTAACAAGTCGCAAGATTGTAGGAGAGTTTACAGGTCAGGAGAAAAAAGAACTTGTAATACTGTGTTCGCCAAGAGAAAGTATGCTTTTAAGAAGATTCCTTGCTGAAATCGATCCTACCGCTTTTGTTACCGTTGTCCATGTAGATGCTGTATGGGGAAGTGGAAAGGGATTCAGTGAAATTGATGAGGAGCTGTAAATGGCTAAAAGAAGTGACTACCGGAATAGTTGCTTTTTTTCTTTAAAAAAATTAAAATAATGTATTGACAGATATGGTAAAAGATAGTATACTAAATAAGCTGTCACACGGAACAGCAATGAAAAACTTTTAAAAACTTAAAACTTTTTCT
>RCNI01001407.1_pt1 | contig 12931 bp, 12 predicted proteins | sample 2041151 | NCBI WGS metagenome assembly RCNI01 (sample SAMN09708214, study PRJNA481090) | feces metagenome | isolation source: feces | place: Antarctica: Albino Rookery | reverse complement strand
TAGAAGATATTTTCTTAGAAGAAATAAAAGAAAATGAAAATAATAAAACAGATAATTAGTGAATTTATAAAAATTTTTTCAAATGTAAGTATATATATAATTTTAATTTGCACTATTTGTGTATCTACATTCTTTTATTTGTATGAAAATCAAGATAATCCAAAAGGAAATTATGAAATAGATGATAATATAGATTTAATAAAAAAAATTAAATATGTTAGAGAAAAAATGGTAGGTAGAAAAGATGCAAAAGCAGAAATATTTACTCTCATTTCAGCACATAAATTAGAACAATTATCTTTGAAAAATCCAGAAGAAGAATATCTAAAAGAATTAATAAAGGAAAAACAAAGTATAGAAGATACTAAGTTTTTTATTAAATTATTAAATTTAAATTATAGATTAGATGAAATATTAGAAGTAGAAAATACATATTTAATAGCAAATGAAGATTTATCATATATATATAAATATTTAACCAAGCCAAAAGAAACATTAGATATATTAAATGCTAAAAAGAAACAAATAGAAAGTATAATAGAAAATAAAGATTATTTAGCATATTTAGAACTAGAAATAGAAAGCTTAGAATCTGATGTTAAATCAATAGATGAAAATATTAAAAATAGTTTTATAGAAGTTGAAAAACTAAAGAAAGAAAAAGATGTAGATTTAGAAGAGATTAAAAAAGTAAAGAAAAATATTGTTGAACTACAAAAAATAAAATCAAGCAAAGAAAAAATAATTGAAATATATAAAATACAATCTTTTAATAATATAAAATATGATGAAAACGATGTGAAATATCAAAATATTAGAATATTAGTTGATAATATTAAAGAAAAAGATAATATAAAAATAATAGATAAAGAAAAATATTATGAAGAAGTACCAGATGGTGATTATGAATATTATAAAAAAGAAACTTTAGAAAAGATAAAAAACATAGATAATAAAATAAAAATATGTGAATATAAGTTAAAAAATAATATATATAATGAAAATGAAAATGGTGTAAAAAGTTTAAGCAGAATGAAAAAGTATACATTTATTAGTTTAGCCATATTATCTATCTATTTTTTTGTTATGATATATTCTAAAGAAAGAAGAAACGGAACAGATAGAATGCTTTTTATTCGTCCAATTTCTAGAACTAAAATTATATTATCAAAATTAATAATAATTACATTAATATATATGTTGATTTTTACTATATATATTGGTACAGGGGTTGTTTATTCTAAAGCAACGAATAACCAAATAGAAAATGTGATAGAATTTAAAGTAGAAAATGAAAAAGTTATAGAAACTAATTTTTTAGAAAATGTAATTAAAGAAAATATAAATATAGCAATAAATACATACCTGTTTTTATTAATAATTTTTAGTATAACTGTTATATATGAAACAGAATTAGAAGCAATATTTATCGCAATTATAATAATAATAACTACGATGTTAATAAATGTTTCTTTATTTATAGAAGGAAAATTAATTAATTTAAAATTAATTAATGTTGCTAAAGTATACAATAAAAGTATATTACCTTATTTACAAAATCCAAATATATTAGAATTCTATAATAAATATTATAATTTACATTATAACGAAAGTTATGGAAAAATGTTATTATTTGCAATTGCAATTATATTAATAATACTTGTAATTATATTAGAAAAAAATAGAGATATTAAAAATAAGTAGGGGTAAAATATGAAAATATTAAAATTAGTAAAAGGGGAATTTATAAAGAAAAAATACTTGCTATACATAATAATAATAGCAAGTATAATAATAAGTCTTGGCTTTGCTATCACACCAAGATTTGTAAAAGAACAAATATTTAAAACACCTAGTAAAAAATATTCATATAAAGAAAAAAAATATGATGTAGAAAAGTTATTAGGTAAAGATAGCAAAAATGAAAAAGAAGTAAGATATTTAGAAAAAATAGAAAATACTATTAATAAATATATAGCAGAAGAAATAAAAGAGTCTAAACCTAAAAGAATATCAGATGTAGAAGAATTGAAAAAAGTATATTTTAGTTATAAAATTATAGAAGGTAAAATTAATGAAAATATAGATTTAGAAGTGTTTAGAAAAATTGTTATGAATAATATGGATTTTAATATTATTGATGAAGAAATATATAGTCTTGCTGAAATTAAAGATAAAGAAACATTAGATAATTTAGAAAAACAATTAAATTTAATATATAAAAAAGCAAAAACAAATAATGCATATGAATACTATAAGATAACAGAAGAACTATGGTATTTAAAAGCAGATTTAGAGAAGATAAAAATAAAATTTTATGAAGAATTATTAAAAAAAGAAAATTCAAAAGAATATAGAGATGATGATAAAATTTCTAAAATAACATTAGAACTTAAAGATTTAGAAAAAAAATTACTTAAAGCAGAAACTAAAGAAGAAAATGAAAAACTATTAAAACAAATTGAAAAATTAAATGAAGAAAAATTAGAAGAAGATAAAAAAATAGGACCTAATGAAGAAACAAAATCTAAAATAGAAGAGAAAATTAAATTATTAAAATCAAATGAAATAAGGTATAGAATTATAAATGTAGAAGCAAATAAAGAAAGAATTAAGTATAATATTCCAATAAATGAACAAGTAAAAAAAGAAAAATTATTAGCATATAAAACAATAAATACTGTTATATTAAATGGATATAAAAATAAAGAATATGATACTACATTAAATAATGATTTAGAAATAAAACGTTATGAAAGAATAATTGAAAAAGCACAATATGCTATAGATAATGATTTAGAATATAGTAATTTAAATACAGAAAATTTTTATTATTGTGAAATAGTAATAGTAATATTAGGAATTTTGCTTTCAATAGGATTATTATTAGTAACATGTAAAATATTAACTCAAGAATTTAGTAGTGGAACAATTAAATTAATATTAACAAGACCATGTGATAGATGGAAAGTGATAATTTCAAAATATATAGCATTATTAATAATAGCAGTTATATTAATGACTATTGTATTTGGAGGAATTATAGCTGTATTTAAATTTAAAGGATACGACATTAATTTGAAAGTTATAAAAACAAATCTTGAAAACAATACGTTATATATAACAACTTTACTTAAAGTATTATTAATTAAATATTTGTTTGTATGTTTAAATGTTATTTTAGTAATTACCATAATATTTAGTATATCTACAATATTTACAAGTTCAATATTTACTATATTAGCAGGTATTTTAACTATAATAATAAATACTTATTTATTAAAACTTCCATTAAAAATTAAAGTTTTAGGTACTACATTAAATATTGCATGGATTAATAAAATACATTTATCTAAAATATATACAGTAGGAGAATTTAGTGAATTAATGTCTATGATTATGGGAAATTACACTATAAATTATTTAAGAGATATAGCAGTTATAATTCTTATAATAATTTTTATACTTTTATTAGCAATATATATGTTTAATAAAAAGGAAATTAAAAATAAAAATTAGAATAAATGGTGTTACAAAAAAGTAACACTATTTTTTTATTTTATTGATAATTTACTATTTTTATGTTATAATTAAGTATAGATTTTGATTAAGGAGAGTAGAAAAATGAATGTAAATCTTATTACACTTGGATGTAGTAAAAATCAAGTAGATAGTGAAATGTTACTTGGTTATTTAGAAAGAAAAGGATTTAATATAGTAGGAGAAACAGAAAATGCAGATGTTATAATTGTAAATACTTGTGGATTTATAAACTCTGCAAAAGAAGAAGCGATTAATACTTTACTTGAAATGGCAGAATACAAAGATGAAAATGTAGGAAGATGTAAATGTTTAATTGCAGTTGGTTGTCTTGCTAAAAGATATAAAGAAAATATAGAAAATGAAATGCCAGAAGTAGATCTTGTAATAGGGGTAGATGAATATCCTAATATAGATAATATAATAAATAATTTCTTTAATGAAAGAAATTTAAGTCTTGCTAAATGTGGTGGACTTGAATATAAAAGAAGAATAGTATCTACAGTATTTCCAATGGCATATTTAAGAATTTCAGATGGATGTGATAATAGATGTGCATATTGTGCAATTCCTCTTATCCGTGGGAAATTTGTAAGTAGAAAGATAGAAGATATAGTAGAAGAAGCAAAGCTTCTAGTTAGCCGTGGAGTACAAGAATTAGTTGTAATTTCACAAGATACATCAAGATATGGAATAGATATATATAATGGAGAATATAAACTTGCTGAGCTTTTAAGAAGACTTGCTAAAATTCCTGGTGTAAAATGGGTAAGAGTACTTTATTTATATCCAAGTGAAATAACAGATGAATTAATAGATACAATAGCAAATGAAGATAAAATTTGTAACTATTTTGATATTCCAGTACAACATTTAAACAATAAAGTTCTTCTTTCTATGAATAGACGTGGGACAAAAGAAGATATAATAAATGTTATAAATAAAATAAGAGAAAGAGTAGAAAATCCAATAATAAGAACAACATTAATAACAGGATTTCCTGGAGAAACAGAAGAAGATTTTAATGAATTATTAGAAGGAATTAAAAAAATTAAATTCGATAGACTTGGATGTTTTGCTTTTTCAAGAGAAGAAGATACAAAGGCATATACTATGGAAAATCAAGTAGATGAAGAAGTTGCTAAAGATAGAGAAAATAAGGTGATGGAATTACAACAAAAAATATCTTTAGAAAATAATAAAAAATATGTTGGCAGAGAAGTAGAAGTATTAATTGAAGGTGTAAGCGAAGATGAAGAATATTTCGTATGTAGAAGTTATATGGATGCACCAGATGTTGATGGTAGAATATATATCAAATTATCTGATATAGAAGATTTAAGCAAAGTTATAGTTGGAGGTTTTTATAAAGTAGAAATCACTGATTATACACCATATGATTTATATGCTAGATTAATAGAAGACTAAGTTAAAAAATATATTTTTTTCGTGTAATATCTTGATATTTTAAATAAAGTGTGTTAAAATATATAAATGTCAAGGGATTATTATATAATAAGTGAGGTGAATCAAATGAAAGCAGAAATACAACCAAATTACGGTAAATGTGAAATCAAATGTGCTTGTGGAAACGTTATTGAAACAAATTCTACAAAAAGCGAAATAAAAGTTGATACATGCAGCGCTTGTCATCCATTCTATACTGGATCTAAACAAACTATATCTACTAAAGGTAGAGCTGCTAAATTCATGGAAAAATACGGAGTTAAAGAAGCGTAGTTTTCATTTTTTAAAAGATATCATAAAGATATCTTTTTTTTTATATAATTTTAGTATATAATTATTTATATAAATAGGAGGAAATATGAAAAAAGTAGCATTTTTATACGATTTTGATCTTACGTTGATACCAACTAATATGCAAGAGTATGGATTAATTCAATCATATGGATTAGAACCAGATGAATTTTGGAAAGAATGTGGAGAGCTTGAAAAAGAAAAAGAAATGGATCCAATACTTTCATATATGTATTTAATGTTAAAAAAAACCAAAGAAAAAGGAGAAGAAATAACAAAAGAAGGATTAAAAGCATATGGAAAAAATATACCATTTTTTGAGGGAGTAGAAGAATGGTTTGATAGAATAAATGAATATGCTAGAAAACATGATATAGATTTAAAACATTATGTTATTTCTAGTGGACTTACTCAAGTAATAAAAGGAACAAAAATAGCAGATAAATTTGATAAAATATTTGCAAGTGATTATATGTACGATGATAACGGAAATGCAATATGGCCAGCAATAACAGTAAACTATACACACAAAACACAATTTATTTTTAGAGTAAATAAAGGTTCTCTAGATATTTCAGATAATAAAACAGTTAATGAATTTATACCACATGAAGATAGAGAAGTACAAATTAGTGATATGGTTTATTTTGGAGATGGTGCATCAGATGTACCTTGTATGAAAGTAGTAAAAAATAAAGGTGGATATGCAGTTGCAGTTCATTCACCAGATATTAAAAATAATAAAGCTAAAGAACTTGTAATAACAAATAGAGCGAACTATATGGTAAAAGCAGATTACAGAGAAGGCAGTAGACTAGATAAAATGGTTAAATTTATAATAAGAGAAATATCTCAAAATAGATAAACAAATGTTTGATTTACTATTGCTTTTTAGGTATAGACTTGTGTATAATATGCTTAGGAGGTAACTATGAGATATTCTAAACAAAATGAGCTAATATATAACGCACTTGTTATGAGTAATGAACATTTAAGTGCAGATGATTTATACCAAATATTAAAAAAAGATTTTAAAAGCATGAGCCTTGCAACAGTATATAGAAATTTAAACAAGTTAACGGAAATGGGTAGTATAGTAAGACTTTCTATTCCAAATGGTGCAGATAGATATAGTGCAAATTTAGATGACCATTATCATTTTCTTTGTACTAACTGTGATAAAATTTTTGATATTCGTATTGCAAAGTTTGAAAATATAAATCAAATTATAGAAGAAAAAACGACACATAAAGTAAAGTCACATAATATAATTTTTAAAGGTATTTGTAAAAATTGTAGAACAGATAATGTGAAAATAATTGATTAAAAAAGTAGTATAACTTTTGTTATACTACTTTTTGTTTATATTTAGTCTATGTTGAATTAAAGATAATATCTAATTACATAATAAATAATATAGACACTTCAAATGAAGTGTCTACAAAATTTTAAATTTCTATTTTTTTATTGGTACCTCTATATCGTTAAGTATTATTTTTTCTATACCAAACAATTTAGCTTCTTCATAAAAATGTTCTTCTAATTTTAAAGATGCTTGGTTTATTCTATCTTCTTTTAAAAGTTCTTTTTCAATATGTTCTTTAGCTATTTTTCTAAGTGCTAATAAATCTTCTTTTGAATACTTAACACCTAGTATGCTTGTATTTTCTGCAAATGTAATATCTTTAATGTCTAATGAATTAACTTCAATAAAGTTAGGGTCATAATCAATGCAAACATCACCAGATGTGTTAACATAGTAGTTAAGAAATTCTTTATCTACACCATATATAGCGTCATAAGTTATATTTAAAGTTATGTCAGAATTTACTAACCACTCTGTCCATTTACTTCCTTCTGGAGTTCTATCATGTTTGATTTCATATTCACCATTTGTTTTTCCAAATAATACAGTATCTAAAGTAGATATTTCATTCACAAAAGATTTTGCCTGATTAACTTTTTCTTGTAACTTTTGTTTTTCCATTTCTACATTTGTGTCAGTAGTTTGCATTTTTACTGAATTTGATTCTGCTTCATTTTTTTGTTTAATTATAAATTGCGAAGACAAGAAGCAAACAAGAATAGCTAAAATAATGATTAAAATAGTTTTAAGTTTTTTGTACATAAAGGTATCCTCCTTATCGTGACTAAAAGTTTTTAATCACCTCATAAAATTAATATAGGTATATTATAACACATACCTTAGTTTATGTCAACTTTAAAATTCTATGTTTATTGGATTTTTCATTGATTTTTTAAGTCTTTTATAGTAAAATAGATATAGTATATTATATTAGAAGGAGAGATAAAATGATACAAGCAAACAACGTTACTTTAAGATTTGGAAAGAGAACATTATTTGAAGATGTAAATATTAAATTTACTGCAGGAAATTGCTATGGATTAATAGGAGCAAATGGAGCAGGTAAATCTACATTTTTAAAAATATTATCTGGGGAAATAGAACCTAGCCAAGGAGAGGTTTGTATTACTCCAGGAGAAAAATTAAGAGTTTTAAAACAAAATCATTATGAATTTGATGAATACCAAGTTTTAGATACTGTTATTCGTGGAAATGAAAGATTATATGAAATAAAAACTGAAATGGATAGATTATATGCTAAAGAAGATTTTTCAGATGAAGATGGAATAAAAGTAGGAGAACTTTCTGAAGAATTTGAACATATGAACGGTTGGATGGCTGAAACAGAAGCAGCGGAACTTTTAAATGGTTTAGGAATTACAACTGAATTACATTATAAAGATATGAAAGATTTAACTGGTATCGAAAAAGTTAAAGTACTTTTAGCTCAAGCTTTATTTGGAAATCCAGACATATTACTTCTAGATGAACCAACAAACCATTTAGATATAGCAGCTATAGAATGGCTTGAAGAGTTTTTAATTAATTTTGAAAATACTGTTATAGTTGTATCTCATGATAGACACTTTTTAAATAAAGTTTGTACACATATTGCAGATATTGACTATGGTAAAATCAAATTATATGTTGGTAACTATGATTTCTGGTATGAATCTTCTCAACTTGCATTAAAACAAATGAGAGATTCTAACAAGAAAAAAGAAGATAAAATAAAAGAATTACAAGATTTCATAGCTAGATTTAGTGCAAACGCTTCTAAATCTAAACAAGCAACATCTAGAAAGAAAATGCTTGAAAAAATTGAACTTGATGAAATAAAACCATCATCTAGAAAATATCCATATGTTGAATTTAAACCACAAAGAGAGTCTGGTAAAGAAATATTAACAGTAGAAAATATTTCTAAAACAATAGATGGAGAAGAAGTATTAAAAAATGTTTCATTTAAAGTTAATAGTGGAGATAAAATAGCATTTGTTGGACCAAACTCAATAGCTAAAACAACACTTTTTAAAATTATAATGGGTGAAATGAAACCAGATAGTGGTGAAATTATTTTTGGAAAAACAATAAAACCATCATATAATCCAAAAGACAATACAAACTATTTTAAAGGTGATGAATCAATAGTTGAATGGATTGCTAAATATTATGAATTAAATGATGAAACTGTAATAAGAAGTTTCCTTGGAAGAATGCTATTTAGTGGCGAAGAAGCACTAAAAAAAGTTAATGTATTATCTGGAGGAGAAAAAGCAAGATGTATGTTATCTAAATGTATGCTTGAAGAACCAAACTTTTTAATAATGGATGAACCAACAAACCATTTAGATCTAGAAAGTATAACATCACTTAACCAAGGTCTTGAAAGATTTAAAGGTGAACTTTTATTTGTTTCACACGACCACCAATTTGTACAAACAATTGCAAATAGAATATTAAAAATAACTGATAATGGACTTGAAGATTACAGATGTACTTATGATGAATATTTAGAAAAAAATCAAAGTGTTAAAAGTGAATCTTTATAATAATGTTTAAACAAAAGAGGAGATAGTATGGAAAATAACATAATTTATATTAAAGATAAAAGATATATAATATGTGGAAGATATGTAACTGAAAAAGGAATGTATTTATTAACTATTTCAGAAGAAAATCCAGATACATATATATATTTTAATATTATTCAAAATAAAAAAGAAATAAATTATGAAGAAGTAGACGCAAAAACAAGGCAAGAATTAAATGAACGTTTTTATATGAATGCTAATTATATATATAATTTTAAAAATGTATATGAAGAAGTAGATGTATTTAAAAATAAAAATAATACTAAAGAGGAACAAGTATTACTTAAAAAATCACTTGCCTCTCTTGCGTATAAACTTCCTAACTTAAAAATAAATGAAGAAGCATTTAAAGAAAGAGTAAGTAAGTTAAATGTATGTCTTAGAACACCACTTGAGGATAAAGAATTAGTTTATGCAAATGGTTATTTAGAATCTAATGGTTCTAAAATTACAGTTTTAGATAAATATTCAGAAGATTTTAAACTACATACTCTTACACATGAAATTATGCATCTTTCATCTATGAGTAACGAAAAAAGAACTATTAAAAATATGTTTTCTAGAAAAAAACACGGACTTTGCGTAGGAACTTTTGGCGTAGCTTTAGATGAAGGAGTTACAGATTATTTAGCAAGTATTGCAACAGGATATGAAACACAGGATGTATATGCTCATGAAATTAATATGGCAAAAGCAATTCATAAAGTAATTGGAGATAAACTTTTTGAATCGTATGTAAATGCAGATCAAAAGCTGTTTATAGAAGAATTTTCAAAATATACAGGAAGTAAAGAACTAACAATGTCTATGCTAGGAAGTATGGATCTTGCTTTAAAATGGCAAATAAATAGTCAAAAACAAAATAAAGTTCTTTGTATGACTACATTTGTAGCAGATAGTGAAAATATTATTATAGATGCATATAAAAATAAAATTAAAGAAGATTTTGAAAAAGGAAGAGATAAACATCAAATAAAAAATGAAGTAGAAGATTTTTCAAAGTTATTTATGCAAGAAAAATATGAAAATGTATATTTAGATTATTTAGCAACTAGAAGTTATGGAATAAATAAGGTACATACTAAATTAGAAAATTTTAATAATGAAATAAGCGAAAAAGTTTATGATAAAAAGAATGAATTAAACCATGTAAATATAGTTAAAAATATAGATGACGATTACATTAGATAAGTAGGTGTAAATATGAAAGCAAAATGTATAAAAGATAATGTATATTATGTTGGAATTAAAGATCCAAACTTAAAAAAATTTGATATAAGTATGGAAACAAATTCAGGAACATCATATAATGCATATTTAGTTAAAGATATAAAAAATGTATTAATAGATACAGTAAAAGAAGAATTTTTTCATGAATTTATTATAAAAGTAAATAGTGTGGTTCCAATAGAAAAAATAGATTATTTAGTATTAAATCATACAGAGCCAGATCATGCAGGATGTGTAGAAAAGCTTTTAGATATGAATCCAAATATAAAAGTTATTGCAACTTTTGCGGGAGCTAGTAATATTAAAGAAATAATAAATAGAGATATAGAAGTTAGAGTAATAAAAGAAGTAACAGAGCTTAAAATAGGTTCTAATACATTAACTTTTATTCCAACACCTCTTTTACATTGGCCAGATACAATGTTTACTAAGATAGAAAAAGAAAATTTACTTTGTACAGGTGATTTTTTAGGAGCACATTATACAGAAGAAGATGCAATATTAGATGTAGAAATAAAAGATGAAGAAAAATATTTAGAAAATGTTAATTTATATTTTAAAGCTATAATGTCTCCATTTAAAACACAAATATTAAATGGGATAGAAACGGTAAGAAAATATTATTCTGAGTATATATTACCAAGTCATGGACCTATTTTAACAGCTAAAATAGAAAATATATTAAGTAAATATAAAATAGGAACTATGACAAGAGAAAATGTACAAGTACCAGTTATATATGCATCTTGTTATGGATATACAAAATTACTTGCAGAAGAATTAGAAGATGAAATAAATAAACACAAAGAATTACATGCAAAACTTATAAATATAGAAGAAGCTAATGTAGAAGAAGTAGTAGAAGAAATAAATAAATCTAAATTCTTTTGCATAGGAACACCTACAATAAATAAAGATGCTCCAAATGTTATAACTAAATTAATAGCAAATCTAGATGCAATTACTTTAAAAAATAAAAAAGGACTTGTGTTTGGATCATATGGTTGGAGCGGGGAAGGTATAAAAAATACTATAGCAAGACTTAAACTTTTAAATATTAAAGTAGATGAAGAAGGATTTAAAGTTAGATTTAAACCATCTTTAAAAGATTTAGAAAATATAAGAGAAAAAATAAATGAGTTAATAAAAGAGGAGATAATATGAAAAAATTTATAAAGTGGGTATTTTTCTTAATAGTAGTTGTATTTTTAGCATACATATTTATAGGAACTGTTAAATTTGATTTTACTTGTACCGCTAAATCAGTTGGTAAAGATTTAATTGAAATAAAATATAAAATCACAAATAATAGTATTGCAGATTTAACTATTCCTAGAAATACAGAAAAAAATCTTTCTGTAAATTATAGAATATATAATGATGTTACTAGAGTACTAGAAGATAGTAACAAAGAAAAAAATGAATCTAAAGAATATAAATTATTAAAAAAAGGTGAAACATTAGAAGCATACTTTACAGTTAAAATGCCAAACGAAGCAAAATATGTAGAGTTATATGTAGAACCACAAGAAAGTTTAATTAAAGATAAAAAAGAAAAAGTGTTATCTTTTTTAAGAAAAGATAAAATTAAAACTAAAAAAGTAGAAATAGAATTATAAAAAAATAAGTAAGCAAATAGCTTACTTATTTTTTTGGTGTAAAATTTCATTAGAAATGTTTTTAGAATATTCTAAAAGTAAATTTTCTTCTCTATTTTTTGTCAAAATAACAGTGTTTATAACATTATGATTACATTTTTTATATAATTCTTTATATTCCTCAAATTCATCTGGTAATGAATATTTTTTAAGTGCACCAATTTTATATAAAAGTTTTAAAGTCCTACGTATTTTAACTAAATCATTAAAATTAATAGAACCATATTTTTTAAAATAAACAGATTCTTCTAACTCTTTTAATGAATTAGGGTCACCGTCTATTTTATAACTTATACGTAAAATAATCCACTTATTCACTAATTCACAAATTTGCTCTTCTAAAGTTTCTTTTTTTTCTTTTAAATCCAAATAAAACTCTTTCTTTTCCTCAAATACAGCAATATGTGAAAAATCAGTATTCGTTACCGTGTAGTAACATAAATCATGAATAAAATTATGGTATAATACTGTATTTTGAAAAAATCTAAATTCTTCCCTCGTTAATTTAGAATAATCTAATGAATTATAGTAATTTATAATTTTGTTTAAAGTATTATTAATAATTTGTCGTGTATCGTTTAAGTTGTGTTTTAAAAAAGCATGTTCAGTAAATTTGCTAATTAAATTTTTAATCCCCATTTTCATAGTATCACCTCATATTAATTTAGTGATTAACATAATATACAAGTATAATTATAGTACTAAAAAAATATAAAGTCAATATATAAATTAAAAAATAATTTTTATTTATTATAATTATTGAAGTATTATTTTAAATGAGATAT
>RCNI01001459.1_pt1 | contig 12932 bp, 9 predicted proteins | sample 2041151 | NCBI WGS metagenome assembly RCNI01 (sample SAMN09708214, study PRJNA481090) | feces metagenome | isolation source: feces | place: Antarctica: Albino Rookery | reverse complement strand
AATCTAACATATTTCACAAGGTATCCAGATTCATCAACATCCACCACAAAGTCATCATTTCATACTTTATATTTTTCAGGGTCAAAATCAAACTTTAAGAAACGGTAGTATTTTTCTAATCTCCGTAGCATCACAATATTTGCTTTAGAAGCTTCATCCCTTTTCATTTGGACAATCTTATTTGCTAAACAAATGGAAAGAATTGAAATAAAAGGTAAGATAAATACCATACATAAATCAAAGTAGATAATAATCTTTTGTAATTCAGCAGTAATGTTAATGGTATCTTTAATCATAAAGATAATTAACATAAATAAAGCCACAATGGAAATTAAGATAGAAGAGAATAAGATGGCAGTTGTCTTAATTTGTTTAGTCTTAGCAAATAAAGCACTATCACCATAAGTGATATCGTGTTCTAATTTGTTAATTTCATTGGCAACCATTAGTTGTTCTTGAATTAAGATTTCTTGTTCTAAACTATTAAGTTCTTTCTTTGCTTTATCATTTGCTACCATACTTAACCTCCTTTCTATTGTTCCTTAACTTCCAAACGGTTTAATCTTCTGGCCGTTCTATGCATTTCACGCAATTCTTTTTTAGTGAAGAATTGTTTTTGATCAACACTTAAAACTTCTCTTCCTAAAGCTGAGATTCTGGCAATTTCATCTTTGTCTTCTTTAATTACATTCATTAAGTAATCTTCAACATTGCTAAATGAATGCTTTGAGTAATCAAAGATGTTGTAGTTATTAATATAGAAGTCTTTATCTCAAGCGCTATCGTTAGCATCAACTGCTTTTAGAGATTCCAATCTCTTTCTTCAAGCACGTTCTTCTTCATTTCTTAATAATAAAGCAAGTTCGTTTACTTGAACCTTTTCAAATTCTTTAACAATGTAATCTGAATATAATAGTCTTGGGTTCTTTTGTGCTGAATACATAAACTTCATTTGGTAGTATTCTTCATGAGCTGATTTTAGATTCATTAAGTGTAATAATCTATCATCAAACATTCTCTTTTGACATACATAGTGTTTAGTAAAATCAACAATCTTTAAAGTTGATAAGTTACCTGGAGTGATTTGTTTTAAGTCATATCCCTTCTTTAATACTTGGAAGGCAATTGATTTATAACATTCATATAAAGTGTTATATGAGAATACTAAGATATTCTTGTACATTGCATTTAGAGCAATTAAATAACAAATAGTATTAATATCAATTAAAGTTCTTGATACCTTTTTGTGTCTTGGGTTGTCATCAAATGATGTTGCTTGTTGCTTTGAAATATCTAATAAATCATTTAAGTTAACATTAAATGAATCGACATAGAACATATAAGGTAAACGAGTATAGTCAACAGTTGAGATTACTTTTAAATATAGTTTAATAACAACTCTCTTATTCTTTCAATCCACATATAAATCAGGAACACATTCTCATTCAAGTGTACTGATCATGTTTAATCTTTCAATGTGGTGTTCAATATAAGAATTCTTTAAAGCTTGTGCTTCTTTAAAGTCTTGTTCAGTAGCGAACTTATCACGTGATAGGTTGATATATTTAGAAGCAATCTTCTTTCTTAAAATCTTTGTGGTTTCACGGTATGCAAAGGTATTAGTTTCATTAACCCGATAGTTCTTTTCAATCGGTCTCATGGTTGAAGCATAAAGAATTGGTTCTCCAAACCCAGTAATTCAGAAAGGAGCAAAAGCCTTACGGTTTTCAACCACTTGTCCATAACTATAGAATCTTGAAACATATACTTCAACTCTTAGTGTCTTTTCATTATCATTAGGATATAACTTTAATTTAAACCCTGAATCATTCGGTAAATGCATGGTGTCAATATCAATAAATAAATCTCTAATTTGTGCTGGTGTGAAATCAGATGGGTTGTAATCAATAAAACGGTTGTAAATTCTTGTATTTACATAAAGACTAGTATTCTTGTGATATTTCTTTGATCTTAAGTTGACTGGTTCAATTCTATCAATATCAATAGTGAATCCATCAATATAATGTAATCCTGCATTGTTAGCGAAAGTATCTTGTCAGTGTTCTTTAACACTTTCATCAACTGCTAAACTAGGATCAGTTGGAACATCTCCATCAACAGCCTTTAATAAATGCTTTGCATTGGCTTTACCAACATTCTTATCTACTTGAGCATTAGTTTTTTGAATTCTTGCTTCTTGTTCTGGGTCTAAACCAACTTCATTATCAGGTTTTTCTAAATCAGCTTTAGCAGCAGCTATATCAGCTTCCATTTTATCTTGACGTTTTTTTGCCTTAGCTTGCTTCTTAGCTCTTTTCTTAAGTTCTTTTTCAGATAAGTTTTCTAGTGATTCTTCAGTCACTACTTCAATTTCAGGAATTCTATTCTTTTCATCTAAGATATGGTCAAATTCTGAAGGAGCACCAACTTGTGGTAATGCAGTTGTTGCTTTTCCTTCAACATGGATGGTAGCTTCACTATCATCTAAACCAAAAGGATTCTTTTCAGTAATGACTTCTTCACCATCACTGTTTAAAGTTACGCTATCTTCAGGTTTTTTCTTACCGTTTTTATTACGCATCAGCTTCCTCCATATCAATTACTTCTGTTGGTGAATTTAATTCTTGAGATGCTAAAGGGATTTTTACTTTAGATTTTGATTTAAATTTTAAGATTAATAGTCATACTGAAATAGTTACAATGGTGATTGCAACCAATGAACCAAAGATAGCTAGGAAGATAATCACTGCTAACTTTGAATCAACTACTTCAATTCCATCAGCATAAATAACTGCTGCATCATTTAAAGAAACTTCTGAAGTTGGTATAGAATAGATAATTAATCCAACAATTAAACCAATTAAAGAAGCTATTGCTAGCATCACTAGTGCTACAAATAGTTTCTTGTTTTTAAATTGATTTTTTACTAATTTATTAGTTGTCATTTTAAGATCTTTTTCTATACTTTACTTGTAAAGTATAAATTAATTATAACATATATGTTATATTTTCATTTATTTAACTTTTAAAAATAACATAGGAAGAACTTCAAAATTTGCTTCTTTATTTCAAAAAATAATATAAACTTATTACATAGGTTTACCTATGTAATAAAATATGATATACTAAAAGATATGAGAAAGAAAATAATAACTTCTACAAGTGCGTTATATTTGCAAAAGGTAATAACTAGAGAACCAGATAAGCTGATGATTGAAATGCCTTTTGGTTTTAACCCTAATAAAATGCCCGAATACATCGTTTCAACCCAAAATCCTGCAACCATTGATATTGGGGTTGAACCATATGATGATAAGTATGATATTTATTGCAAGGAAAGACTCTTTGTAGAATATGAAAAGATCCCTCTTGAACCTGGTGAAACTGAAGCAGGATTAGAAAAATTATTACAAGTAGTCAATCCACAGGTTGTGGGTGAAATATATACAAAACTAAAAGGCAAGAGAAGGGGTTTGAACTGTGAAAGAATTGAATCATACCTAGAAAAAAGTATGATTCAAATTAAAGATGCATTACTTGATAAGTCATTAGATAAATCAACTGTGCTTCGGGAATATATTATGGCATTGGTGTCTAAAATAAAGATTCTATGTAGCATCATTAAAGGTGGATTTGCTTTTGAATTATATCTTGCCAATGATGATCAATCAATCCTTAACACAATGATTGATATTCTAGGAAATAAAAACAATGCAATTTATTTCAGACCACTTAACTTAAATGAAGTAATTGCTTCTAACACGAATGAATTGATTCTCATCCCTTATAGTAAAAGCAATATCTTGAATGATACCTTATGAATAAATGTAAACAATAAAACTAAAATGCAAGTAAAGTTGTATTTAAATAAAACATATAATTCAACTGAACTTAAAGCCCTATTAGAAAAGACTAACTTATCAAACTCAAAAAGTATTAAAAATGCCAGTTACTTCTTAATTCAAAAATAAGATGAAGTGATGATTTATTCCCAATCAAAAGTAAAAAATTTTTATTATATATTTATATATAATACCCCTTTAAAAAGGGGATTTTTTAATCCTTCTTTTGGGAGTTTTAGAGATTTATTAAACATATCTATAAATAGGGAGGTATATGGACACTTTTTAAGTTTCTAGTCCATATATTTATCCCCAAAAAAATAAGTAATCTCTTGATAGAAAAGGAGGAAAAGACAATGGCTAAAAGTTCACAGCAATTACAATTAGAAACAGACTTAAAGAAAAGAAACATCATTTCTATTACACCCATAGGTGGTGCTAATGGTACAATTAAATATGAAGTAATCCTCGGAGCATACAAAGTGACTGTTTCACAATTTGATCAATTAACTCTTTTAATGAATACTAAGTTCGATGAACTTAAAAAGGATACCACCGATATCAAGAAAGATGTTAAGAGATTAAAAAAGGATGTGAAAGGGTTGAAAAAAGATGTTGCTAATATTAAAGAAGACATTAAAGTCATTAACCACCGTCTTGATAGAATTGAATCTTGTCCAACGATTAAAAAAGAATTAGCTGAACTAGCTGAATAATATAAATATCTCTCCTTAAAAAGAAACTTAAATTTAAAGGAGGTCTTATGACTAAAATTAATACCAAACAAAAAAATGCATATGTTGGTGGTAAAAAGTTTGGCTATTCAAGATGTATGAATATTGCCTTTGGAGGAGCACTAATTGGCTCAGCAATTAACAATATCTTTGATATGGTTAATACTACTAATTATCTAAATAATGACTCCCCAGCTACCTACATGAATCCATATGGATCAGATGGACCTAGAATTAGAATGGGTTCAGATTTAAGACACTCAGGAATTATGTTAGGATAAACATGACTCCCATTAAACAAGAAACCAAATTAGAAACTAAAGGTGGGTTAGCTGAAAGCGCCATCTTTGCCATCATCACTGCTGTCGGAGCTGGTATGAGTGTCATCAGTTCTATTGCTAGTGGAGTGTTAAACACAAAAGCGAATAATAAGAAAAAAGAAGTAAAGATGATGAATGTGAACTATGCAAGACATAGTAGCACCACAGTTTATTAGATAAACAATTAAAAAATGCCTCAAGGGGCATTTTTTTAATCTATTCCATTACTTCTTCATCAGTCTTTGGTTTCTTTTTAAACTTTTCTTTAGTTTTGTTCATGGCATTTTTAATAGTATTCTTCTTTGGCTTCTTAACTTCTTTTCAGTTACCAGTATCATCAGCTCCAAAGTATCTACCTTCTTCGTCACGGTAGTATCACTTACCATTTCTTTCAAATGGTTCATTGATTGCTAATCTCTTGTCAGTATCAAAAGCATGCTTAATTTTCTTCTTAGTTGCCACTTTAGTTTGTTCCATCTTTTCAAGGAACTCTCTCTTTCTTTGTCCTGGCAAGACAGGTTCTTTTGGTGGTTTAACTTTAGCTTCTCTTTGTTTAACTGGCTTGTATTGTTTTAATGGTTTAGGAGGTTTGTCTTCCTTAATTAAAGGAATCAATCTTGGACGCATACGGTCCATTTTTTCTCTTGTATCAATAACAGTTGGAATTGTTGAATCACAAGTTGAGATCACCCCACGGTCATATGATTCATTGATGTAGTATTTCTTTCTCTTGAATAAGATGCCTAAAGAAATAATTAAAGTTAAAGTAATTAATACAATTCCAAGAATTAATAAAGATAAACCTAAAGCTGTTAATGGAGTATTGTTAGTATAAATATTTTTGAATCCACCAATGGTAATGGTTGTAGTTTTTGGAGTGGTTACATATTCTCCTTTGAAGTTGAAGAAATTAGAGATGGTATAAGTAACTTTAACTAATCCATGTTCTAATTCACTTTGAGTTCCAGTTGCTCCAACAATACTAATGGTTGGACCATCATAAGGTTTATCATCAATCACCAGGTTGAATTTTTGTTCTTGATATGAAATATAGTTCATTAATTTAGATGGATCTTCCACAAATTCATTAGCATCAACGGAAGTAATATTTGAATTTGATGAATAGATTAAACTATTACATAAAGCATAATAGAAACCTTCAATGGTCACATGGAATTCTTTTGGAACTGAGTGTTGTGGATTTCCTAAATTATCATAATAGTTATTTAAAACAACTGTTAAATTAATATTTCCTAATATATTATTGGCAACAGGAGCTTTGTTTGGTTCAGTAGAAATAGTGAAATCACTAGGTCCAATTAATGGATTTAAAACAGTAACATATTGCTTTAAGAAATCAGCTCCCTTAGCAACAGCTTGACTTGGTAATAATTGGAAGACTGGTAATGTTTGTCCATTAGCATCCTTTGAAGCAATTGCTTCAACTTTTGTTTCTTGTGCCTTCTTCATCCCATCAATGATGATGTTAAATGGAGTGGCTGAAGCATTCATTTGTAAGTCCCCAATTTCGTTGTAGAACTTATCTGGAATAGCAGTTAAAGATAAGGTACCATTTAAGTTTGTTGGAGTTAAGCTAACACCACTGAATGTTGTCCCTTCTGGGAATGAAGAAGTATCAACAAATTCTTGTCAGTTAGAAGCACTTACAGATGAAGGTAAAGTATTTGATAAGTGAGCTCCTAACTTTGGTTTAAATTCACTCTTTCCTCTATATTTAAATCCAGTAATAGTTAATGTTTGTACAGTTGAAGTGGTATCTTCAAGTAGCCCTTTATCGTTATAGTATTTATAGAAAGTAATTTCGATCTTTAAAGTACTTAAAGCATTCTTAGATGTACATCTAATAGCTGGAGTTGAATCAGATGGTAAACTATCATAAATAATATATTGCTTTGCTTGTTCAGGGGTTACGTCTGAAGCATAAATATTACCAATTAAATCAGGAGTTGTTGTTAGTGGATTAACTTTAGCAACTGTTGGTCCTCTAGTATTAAATCCATGAAGTAATAAGGTTTCTTCATGATATCCTCCAGCAGCTGTTGAATTAAAGGTACATACATCATCATTTTCAAATCATTGTGAAGCTTCCATTCTTACTTTCACAATTCCTTTACTGTTATCAATATCTAACATATTGTAAGTAAAGACAGTACCATCTGGATAGTTTTCATTATTTACATAATTGCCAATATAAGTTGTCGCAGAAGCATTTTTAAAATCTACATCAGATGGTAATACATCAAACTTGTTTGCTTTGGCAACTGTGTTTGATGGAAGTACTTTTTTAAATCCTTTAATTGTTAATACTGTTTCTCCAGATGGTCCAGAAACAACACTACCTTTATCTAAGTAGTTAATCATACTTAAACGTAATTCTAAATATCCTTGACGGTTATTAAAGCTTCTTGTTCTGATATCAATATGGAACTTTGCATCAGCTGGTGGAGGATTTTCTACATCAACATATTGATCTAAAATTTGTTTAGAAGGTAAATCAGCAACATCTTGTGCTAGAAGTCTATCAGAACCATTAATCTTAACTTTTAATTTTGTAGTAATGGCTGCTTTTAAATTATTAATGGTTAAGTTGGTAATAGTTTTAGCTTCCGCACGGTCATTAATTAAAATTCCCCGTTCATCATAATAGTTATAAATTTTATAACTAACAATTGCTTCTCTAGCATCATCATTAGGTTCAACTTTAATGCCAAAGATATTGCTTCTCTTATCAAATCCAGGACCCATATTTTTACAATTTGAAGCAATGAAATCTTGCACTTTGACATTATCTAAATTTGAAGCAATCACTCCAATTGAACTTCCATCAAGAGTGGTTCCTGATTGCGGGAATGAAGAAGGAGCATTAGTCTTTAAATTAGTAATCGTAATGTTTAGTTTCACTGGCGCAGAAGAGTATGAGAACCCTGCAATTTTAGGATCTTCAATTACTCCACAAGATAATGTTAAGTTGATCTTAACCACCCCAGTAGCATCATTAGGTTCAAAAGTATAACTTGTTTTTGGTTGAACTTCGTATGGGTTTGGAAGATTGATAATTTCAATATATTGATCAACATTAGAAACATTGACTTGTGAAGGTCTTAAATTTTTTGGATAATCTGGTTTCGCTTCAATGGCAGTGGCAGCTGTATATCTTTCAAATCCAGGAATTTCTAATTTAAATGGAGCAGAGAAGTCATTAATGACTTTACCAACTTTTTTATATGGTCTTACTTTCACACTAAAGTATAAAGTACCAGTACCATCATTATAATCTTGTAAATCTAGGTTAGTAGTAGTTGCAACCCCAGCAACTGGGTCGTTAATATCTAACATGTCATTAACAAACTGGTTACTATAGAATCCATTTCCATCAGAAGATAATTTCTTAAATACTGCTCCAGCTCATTGTCCAGAAATATCAGGAAGAGTTTTCTTTACAGTAACAGTTGTTGAAGCTAATAAAGATGGGTCAATATTAATTAACACCTTTAATCTATTAGAATAAACATCCTTACTAACACTATCAACAATGTAAGTCACCTTACATTGAATTTGTTTATCTCTCATATCAATATTAGCAGTCATTCTAAAAGTAGGACCTGTTTGAGAAGCAACAATCTTATCTGCTGGTAAATCTTTATCTGTTCCAGCATAATCAGCATCTAATAAATATCAAGTATATTTAATGACTGATGCATCTGGTAAACCTCCAGCAGTTGGGAAGATTTGTGCATTAGCAACAACATCTTCTCCTAATTCTACAGCACTGTTTTTATTGAAAGCAATTCTTACATCCTTAATACCAACAGTGGTATCTTCAGGAGCAACAGTTCCAGCTGTTGTTAGCATACCTGTAATTGGAACAATTCTTGTAATGTTAGCTATGGTTCCATCTGGGTTTACCCCCATTGGAATAGACACTTGAATATCGAATTTACCTTCATCATCATTCACATTAATTTTTTGATAAGTTGGATTCATACCAAATTCATAAACTAATGGAACATTTGGTGCATATTGATTTGGATAAGTGTTTAAAGCAGTTGCTGTTTCACTAATGGTACCATCAAAGTTAGCGACAACACTTGTATCGTTATCATTACGGTATAATCCTTTAACTGCAGCTTTAACTTCATCTTTATTAACTGCCCCTAGTGGAACTGCATTAGGTCAAGCTTGAATCTTTTGTCCATTAACAGTTACCATTTGCTTTAACTGTTCTGGAGAAATATCAGATGGTTTATATTTAGTCTTATCAACTAAAGTTTTGTTCTCACTTGCTTCAGTAGGAACTGCCTTTGTTAGACCTGACATAGTAAAACTTCTTGGTGGTAATAATTCTTCAGCACCAGAAGTTGCTTTAACATCAAAAGTAACAATTCCATTACTACAATCTCAATGGATATTTTGAACCACTAAATTATCATAATTAAAATCAGCTGGAATATTTCTAAATAAACTTGTTTTGATAGTGTCAGTTAAGAATAAGTTTTTAATTAATCATTCATTTACAAAATAAACTGAAGTATCTTTTAAGATTGAATCAGTTCAAGGAGCTTTAGTAGGATCAATGTTTTGGTCTAAAGTTTCAGATCAAGTGAATGCTGTTAATGGGTCAATAATCTTTAGTTGGAATACATTAGAAGTAATTGATTTAACACTTCCCGAAGTTGAATCATAAGTTACTTCTACTTCAATGTTCTTGCCAATATATTCTGGTTTAGCTTCAATTTGAACAGTTTGTGTTGTAGCTCCAGGGATTTCTTCCTTAGCATTAGTTTTCTTATCTACTCAAGATCATTTATACTTTGCACTAGGTGGAGTTGGTTCAGTTGGGTCTACTGTATACACACCTGCTGTAAAAGTCATTAATTGTCCAACATTATATTCATTACTATTACTGTCAACAAAGACACTAGCAATATCACTAGGTTCTCCTGCAGGAGGGGTTACAGTACCAGCACTATTCTTAAAACCATAAACTGGGATAGTTTGTACAAGATCACCAATTGTACCATCATCTCTCACTGCATTTTTCACTGATACTTGAACAACTAAAGTTCCAGTTGCATCATCGTTACTAATTCTTTTAAATGAAGCATTATCTTTTCCCCCAAGGATGTAACATAAATCTTGAACTGCTTTATGAGATGTTGAAAATCCTGGGTAATTTGAACTACTACTAAGTTCTTTAAGTAAACGGTTAGTTTCATTGTCAGCTTTTAGTCCTTTTTCATCAGTTAAGTTTCTTAAATAAAGTTTTAATTTATCAAAACCATTATCAAATAAAACTTGGTCAGCTTTTCATGAAATTAATTTTTCATCACTCACAGTAAATAATGATCTTAATTGTTCATCTTTTACTCCAGAAGGTAAAACTTCCGCTTTGTTAAAAGCTCCCATTGCTTCAGAAATAGTAGTAGGTTTGCTTGGTTTAGCTAATCCATGGAAACTGAATTGACGAGAACTAATCGCATTTCCTTTCCCATCATCGTAAGATACAACACAACTTGCAGTACCTTGAATACCATCTCTTGTTAGGTTAGTAACAGTTAAATTTTGGGCAGTAAAATCTGTTGGAATATTTTCAAAGAAACTCTTTCTCTTTCCAGTGAATAAGTTTTTCACCACTAAGTCATTGAAGAAATAAACTGAAGTATTACTAATAAACATTCCATCATAGGCTGCATCATGCACATCAATAAAATCATTTACTGTGTCACTTCATCTCATTGAAGACGCAGTCCCTTTAACAACAATGGTTTGTGCATCAGAAGTTAATATTGGTTGTCCTGGAACATATGCTTGACAGTAAATTTGTTTTCCATTCATGTCATCAGTTACAGTAATGTCAGTTGTTTCTCTAGTGCCAACTTGTTGTTCTGGAACGCTTGGGTCAGTAGATTTAATGTATCAAACAAATTTAGCTTTATCTAAATCAGTTGTAGCACCACCACCAGAACTTTCTAAGTTTGCACCAATTTTTATTTTTTCTCCAACAACATAGAATTCTCTTAATTTATTGGTCATTACTCCAGTTGGCACAACAGCACCTGGAGTTGGACCAGTAGTTCATAATCCACTTACTTCAAATTTAGTAAATTGAATTTTCTTAGTCCCATCAGCAGCAGTATATTTAGCACCAAGAATCACTCCAACATTTTCACCACGAATATTTTCTTTAACAAGCATTAATTCAAGATTACTTGCACCAGCTGGTAAAATCCCTTGGTAAAGATTATTAACTTCATCATCTGCTGTAATGTTAGTATGAATTTTATTTTCATCACCTTGTCTGTATCCAGATTTTAAGAAATCGATGTTTAATGGAATATCAACATGTGGTCATAAAACAGTGAATTGATATGATGGGTTAGTGGCAGTTACTTCAGTGGCACTATCTACACCAGCTCCAAAACCATTTGGTCAACTTGATGGTACAGTAGGATCGATACTAACTGTTGTATCAGGAGCAAATCCAGTAATCTTAAATGAAACATATGTGAAAGCTACCTTACCACCCTTATTAAAACGAATTCCAAAATTAACTGGAACACTATCAGCAGTAGCAGTCCCTGGTACTAAACATAATTTAGCTGTTGAATCACCACCATGAAGAACATTGTTTTCCATACTTTCAGCTGGAGCAATAAGGTTGATTGCTGGATTAATGGTAAGATCACTTAATGGTTTTCCAGTAATCCCTGCACCAGCGATTTGATAACCTCCACCAACAAATGCACTTAAGGTTGGAACATCTTTAGTTGGTCATAGTTGAGCAAATGTAAAAGAATCAGCTGAAGCTTCTTTCTTTTGGAAGTCTGCTGCATCTGCACCATCAGCTACATTATCAGGTCAAGTGGTTTGATCTGCAGGGTCAAAAGTTGCTGGGTCAAAAGCACCTGCTGCAGTTGTGGTACTAGCGGTATTAACGATATTTGAATTTTGTTGGTTAAGTCTAGATAAACTAAAAAATACTCCTGTGGTAACAGAAGTAATCATAGTTAATGACATTAACAATGCTTTTTTAGCAATCTTCATACGCGACATATTATATATTATATAATATATCTCATAAATTTTGAATTATTTAGATGGAATTACTGATACTTTAGTTTTGTTGTCGCCAAATCTAGAATATTTAACAACCCCAGCTTCTAAAGCAAATAATGTATGGTCTTTTCCTAAACCTACATTAGCACCAGGATAAATTCTTGTCCCTCTTTGACGGTAAATAATTTGTCCTGCTTTAGTAGTTTGTCCATCACCAAGTTTTGCTCCAAGGAACTTAGGATTAGAGTCTCTACCGTTCTTAGTAGAACCTACCCCTTTTTTCGAAGCAAATAATTGAAGATTAATTTTAATTCAGTTATTCATAATAATCCTTTCCGCTTTCTTTGACTTTGATATATGGTTTGAAATCCTCTTGAGTGAATGCTTTGAGTTGTTGCTTTAGAAGATTTAACTTATATAAGTTACTTTCTGAAAGATTAACTAATTTCATTTGTAAAAAGCCATCTTCTACTTGATACTCAAGATCACGTGGTTTAAACCAATTCATCGCACTCATAATAACTGCACTCACACCAGCACAATAGATATCAGTTCCGCTTTGCGCAAATTCTGCATGTCCACTACAAGTGATTGCTTTGTTATAAAGAGTGATGGTGTAATCATAATTAAGCCTTGATTGATTCAATAGACAATTTGGTGTAAGGTTGTCTGTGACCTTGTCTTTTCATGTGATGTTTCTTTGACTTGAATTTAATAATTCTAATCTTTTTGTTCTTTCCATGTTTAACAACTTTAGCTTTTACACTAGCGCCTGCAACAAATGGATTTCCAATTTTAGATCCAGCCATTAAAACTTCTTTAAATTCAATAGAATCGCCTTCTTTTGAATCTAATTTTTCAACAAAAATAAAGTCACCTTCTTTTACCTTATATTGTTTTCCACCGGTTTGAAAAATAGCAAACATTATAACCTCCTTTAAACTTAGACTCGCCCTGGT
>RCNI01001406.1_pt1 | contig 12932 bp, 13 predicted proteins | sample 2041151 | NCBI WGS metagenome assembly RCNI01 (sample SAMN09708214, study PRJNA481090) | feces metagenome | isolation source: feces | place: Antarctica: Albino Rookery | reverse complement strand
CAGAACCCCGGGCAATCTTTGGTATTTTTCTACAAAAAGGAAAAGGAGCTTTTGTACAAGGTTCGCTCTGGAACCGTTACAGAAGTCAAAGCCCTGCTGAACGAACTGATCGGCTATGTTCTTTTCAGCGAAGGCGGTCAGCTGGAATCCGTGCGTGTGCGCTCCATTGAACTGACCACCCTGCTTTCCCGGGTCGCCATCGATGGCGGCGCAAATACCGACAGCATTTATAAACTGAACAGTCAATTTCTGTCCCGGCTTTATCAGGAGCACGATCTGGACAATCTGTGCATGCTGATGCAGGAGGTGCTGGAAAGCTTCATGGACACCATGTTCAACGAAACCGACAAGGGCAATCCCTACATCCGAAAAGCCCTGCGCTATATGAACGATAACTACGGCTGCCATCTGGAGCTTGCTCAGGTGGCAGAGTACGTGGAGCTGAGTCCCAGTTATTTTTCGGCGCTGTTTCATCGGGTGGTCGGCGTCAGCTTCCGTGAGCAGCTGTGCCGGATCCGTGTGGAAGAGAGCAAACGCCTGCTTTTATCAAAAAAATACACCCTTGCGGACATCGCCATTTCCATGGGATTCCCGGATCAGAGCTATTACAGCAAAGTGTTTAAGCGCATCGTCGGTGTGACTCCAGGCAAGTATCAGGCCTGATACTTCACACAAAAAGACAAGAATTCGCAATTTCGCACTATCTCGATTGTACAAGCTGATGTATAATTCTGGGGACGAATATAGATTCGGCACACCATTATCCGAAAGGAGTCTTCGCTATGAAAGATTTATTGATCCGTACCCTGCATCACGAGGAAACTGAACGCGCCCCCTGGGTTCCCTTTGCTGGTGTCCATGCCGGTCACCTGAAAGGATATACCGCAACCGAAATGCTCACTGATGCCGATAAGGCATTTGAATCCTTAATGGAAGTCAACCGACTGTACAAACCCGACGGTCAGCCTGTGATTTTTGACCTGCAGATCGAGGCGGAGTGCCTTGGCTGCGGCCTGACCTGGGCAGACGATTGTCCTCCTTCCGTTTCTGACCACCCTCTGGACGGCAGTGACGAAGATCCCCCCGAAACGCCCTGCGACTGCAAGATCCCCACCAAGCAGTCCGGCCGTATCCCCTATGTTCTGGATGTTATGCACCGGATGAAGGAAGCTGTTGGTGACACCACTGCTCTGTACGGCCTGATCTGCGGTCCTTTCACGCTGGCCTCTCACCTGCGCGGCAACAATCTGTTCACCGACATGTTCGACTTTGAGGACGAAGTTGCTGACCTGTTTGGTTTCTGCACGCGGGTCTGCAAGCGCATGTCTGACTATTATATTGAAGCCGGCATGGACGTCATCGCTATGGTTGACCCCTTGATTTCTCAGATTTCCAAGGATCATTTTGAGCAGTTCATGACCGAGCCTTACACCGATATTTTCCAGCATATCCGTCAGGCCGGCGCGCTGTCTTCCTTCTTTGTCTGCGGTGATGCCACCCGTAATATCGAGGTCATGTGCCAGACCAATCCCGACTCCATCAGCGTGGACGAAAATGTTGATTTGCTGGCAGCTAAGGCCATCACGGACCGCTATAATGTGGCAATTGGCGGCAATATCCCCCTGACCTCTATCATGCTTCTGGGCAATCAGCAGGATAATATGAAGTTTACTGTGGATCTGCTGGATTCCGTCAAGGATAAGAAGAATTTCATTCTGGCCCCCGGCTGTGATATGCCCTATGAAGTCCCTGTCGAAAACTGCATCGGCGTTGCGCAGGCCGCTCTGGAAACTGACGTTGTCCGTGAAATGGTCAAGAACTATCAGGCTGCTGAGATCGACACCTCCGGTGTTGTATTGCCCGATTATGAGCATCTGGAGAAGCCTCTGGTGGAAGTCTTCACACTGGACTCTGCCCAGTGCGCCGCCTGCGGCTACATGATGGGTGCCGCCAACGAAGCAAAGGCTGCCTTTGGCGATGCAATCGACATGGTGGAATACAAATTCATCTACAAGGAGAATGTGGCTCGCTGCACCAAGATGGGTGTCCCCAACCTGCCCTCCATGTATATCAACGGCGAACTGAAGTATCGCTCCATCATCCCCACCAAGGCAGAGCTGGAGAACGCCATCAACGAGGCCATCGCCTCCTGCAAAAAATGAGCCGGCTCTATCTGATCACCGGATTCCTGGGCGCAGGAAAAACCACATTCCTCCGCAATTTCATCACGCTTTTTCGTGGTGACAAGGTCCGGCTGATTATCAACGAATTTGGAAAAGAGGGTATCGACGGCACTTTGCTGTCGGATCTGGACGCAGTCATGCGTGAAATCGCAGGCGGAAGCGTGTTCTGCTCCTGCCGCTTGGATCAGTTTGAATCTGCTCTGAAGCAGTGCGGCAAGGATGAAACCATTTTGGTGGAAGCCTCCGGACTGTCTGACCCCACCGGCGTTCGGCGCCTGTTTTCCCAGACCGACCGATTCCCCCATATTGCGTATATGGGCGGAATCTGCCTTGTGGATGCCCTTCGGTTTCCGAAGGTTTATGCCACCGCCCGAACCTGTGTGCGCCAGATTGCCGCATCGGACGTGGTGCTTTTGAACAAGGTAGACCGGGCCTCAGACGAGCAGCTTGCCCATACGAAGGATCTGATCTGCTGCCAGCGGCCGGATATCCCCATTCTGGAAACCAGCTTTGGTCAGGTTCCTGAGAATTTCCTGAACATTCTCCGCCGCAGCCAAAATGGAGATCAGGAGGATCTGCCCCTGATTATGGATCTGTCTGTCAAACGGCTCACCGTAGAACTTTCCCGGGAAATCAGCGCCTATGAACTGGAGATGTTCATTCGCATGTTTGCAGAGGACACTTTCCGGGTGAAGGGACTGATCCAGACCCGGGATCAGGGACTTGTTTTAGCCGATTGTGTGGGCAACGTGGTGTCTGTCACCCCTACAGATCTGGAGCCGTCCTCTGAAAAAATCGGTGTGCTGACCGTTTTATCCGGTGGAAAGGTTTCGCTGCGTGCTTCGGTCAATACCGCCTGCACATGGTATGAAGACTATGTGCTTTCCGTCCAATAGCATAAGCAAAACTCCGAAGGATTTTTTCGATCCTTCGGAGTTTCTTCATACATTTTACAATATCAGGTCAAACAACCATCATTTCGTTTTCCTGTTCCAGATACCGACAGAAGGCAAAAATTCCGCACAGATCTCCAGGAAGAAAATCTTCACATGTCTCCACATTCCATCCGCCCATCAACCCCCGATGGATGATCTGCAGCACCACGGTGCCGGATGCATCTGTGAGCGTATAGTTCTGGCTGTTCTGAAAATTCAGCCGATACTCTTTTCCGTGAAGACGCACCGCCGCATGATCCACCCGAGGCATCCTGCACACCGGCCATCCGGTAACCGATGGATCTGAACCGGCAGCATAATCTGGACTCGCCCAGGCAAGCCGGGTCCCATCTGCCCCGGTAAGAACATATTCGTGGCTGCGGACATCCCCGCCGTACTCGCTTCTTGCCGGAAGCAAACGGATCATGGTGCGCATCAAAACCGTTCCATCCGGAGTGCAGATCGTCTTTTCCTGACCGGAAAATGCGCCTTTCAGTTGTACGATCGGCTGATTCTCCTCCGAAAAAAGGATTCCCGTCTGGATCACATAATGCATCAAGATCTCTCCTAAAAAATAGAATACAAGATCACGCCTGCCACGCCGGCACCGGCCATCACATAAATGGGATTGGTTTTGAACTTGCGCAGAATGAAAAACGCCACCGCAACAATTCCAACCGAAATATAGTTGATTGCAGACAGATCCGCAGGTAATGTCTTCTGGCCGTAGACAGAAAGCAGCAGCAGCGAAATACCGGCAGAAGCGATCATGGCGATCACCGCAGGACGCAAGCCGCCCAGTACCCCCTGAACCATGCTCAGGCCCCGGAACCGATAGTAAACATAGGCCAGCGTCATGACAATGATGCACGAGGGGGTCACACACCCCAGCGTTGCCACCAACGCACCGGGAATCCCGGCGATCTGGATACCAACAAAGGTCGCAGAGTTAATGGCAATGGGACCGGGGGTCATTTCCGCAATGGTCATGATATCAGCAAACTGGGTCATGGTCAACCAGGAATGCAGATCCACCACCTGACTCTGGATCAGGGGCATGGCAGCATAACCGCCGCCGATGCTGAACAAGCCGATCTGAAAGAAGCTCCAGAATAATTGCAATAAAATCATAGCTTACACCTGCTCCTTTCCGTGTTTCTGCTGATACAGCGTATCCGCCGCACCGATGATGCCGCAGACCAGAATGATGATCATAATGTTGACCTTGAAGAAATAGGTGGCTACAAAGGAGCCCGCCAAGACCAGCACGGGAAGGATTCGTTTTTGCTTGAAAACGCTTTTCGCCATGGTCACCACCACATCCAGAATGACCGCCGCAACACCGGCCAGCATACCGGTCATTGCCATGTTGACAAATACATTGTCCCGGAATGCCTGATAGAACATTGAAATAATCGAAATGATGATCAGCGGAGGCAGCACCGATCCTGTGACCGTCAGAAACGCTCCCGGAAAACCAGCCACACGATATCCCACCAGAATCGCCGCATTCACCGCGATGGCTCCGGGGGACGACTGGGCAATGGCCGTCAGATCCATCATTTCCTGCTCATCGATCCAGCCCAATTCTTCCACAAATTTCTTTCGCATCAGTGGAATAATGACAAAACCACCGCCAAAGGTACATGCGCTCAGCTGAAATGTTGATGTAAATAATTTTCTGTATTTATTTTTTTGACTCAATCTACTCACTCCCATCAGACACAGTATATACCTTGACGAATCATAATGGAAATAATATAATTATATTGTTATAATAAGTATTTCATTATAAAGGAGGGTGCTCAGGATTTGACGCTCCGACATCTGAAAATATTCTTGTCCATCTGTGACAACGGGGTCAACACCACCAAGGCGGCAGCGGCCCTGCATATGACCCAGCCTGCGGTGAGCCTTGCTGTGAAAGAACTGGAGCAGTACTACGGCGTTGCGCTGTTCGACCGAATGGGACGGCGCCTGAAAATCACCGAAGCCGGACAGCAGTTCCGGGAGTATGCCGCCCATATCTGTGATATGTTCGATCATCTGGAAAAAGGAATGCGGGATTGGGACAGCTTTGGCGTTTTGCGGGTGGGCGCCAGCATCACCATCGGATCGCAGTTTCTTCCAAACTATGTAAAAGCCTTCTGCTACCGATATCCCGGAACAAAAATCCGCGCCATCGTGGCCCCTTCCGAAATACTGGAGAAGAAGCTTCTGAACAACGAACTGGATTTTGCACTGGTGGAGGGCATCCCTCATCACGATTCACTGGTTGCAGAGGCTTATATGGAGGACCGTCTGACAGTCATTGCTCCGGCTGACGGAAAATTCCTGCCTTGGCAGAAGATTTCCACAGAAGTCTTCAAGCAGCAGAATTTCCTGCTGCGGGAACCGGGCAGCGGAACCAGAGATCTGTTCGATCAGGTCACCGAGCAGGCTGGCTTCTCTGTGACACCTATATGGGAAGCCGTCAGCACCACCGCTCTGGTCAATGCGGTGGTCAATGGACTTGGCATTGCGGTGCTTCCCCACCGGATGCTGACAGGTCCGCTGGAAAACGGACTGGTGACGGCATTGCAGGTAGACGGACTCGATTTCACCCGGCACTTTCACATCATCTACCACAAAGAGAAATACCTGACCACCTCTGCCAAAGCCTTTTTGGATCTGTGCAGAAATTACGAGATGGACTACCCCCTGCCCCGGTATTCCGGGCTTCACTGATTTTATCAGGCGACCCATACATCAATAATATATAAGGAGTATTGCTATGATCAAAGAACTGGCCCACGACCCCATATGGCTTGCCAAAAAATCCCTTCCCGCCACCAAAGACGACCTGCAGGTGGCACAGGATCTGCTGGACACACTGACTGCTCACAAGGACGGCTGTGTTGGCATGGCTGCAAATATGATCGGTGTCAACAAGCGGATCATCGTATTTGACTGTGACGGAACCTATATGACCATGATGAACCCCCAGATCGTCTCCCAGTCCGGAGAATACGAAACAGAAGAAGGATGCCTCTCCCTGCTGGGCGCCCCCCGCAAAACAAAACGTTTCCAGAAAATCAAGGTTCAGTACCAGACGCTGTCCTTTCAAACGAGACTCAAAACCTTTACCGGCTGGACTGCCCAGATCATACAGCACGAAATCGATCACTGCAACGGGATTCTGATATGACCGCTTTGGGGGATTTTCCTAACTGTACTAACAGTTGTTTTCAATGCAGAGACATTTATACATTATTTATACTTTACAGGAAAACATTTGTAGGATTTGTGAATTGAAACCCCGGAACGTTTGGTATATGATTTCACTACAAGGACAAATTACACAATTATTGTCCGGCAGAGAAATACAATCATGATTCGAACGGAGGAACTACACATGGTAACCCTGGAAATGATCAAAGACGCTCAGCAGGCTCTGAATGGCGTCGTCAGAAAGACTCCACTGGACCACGCCCCCAAGATCGGGAACAATATCTACATCAAGGCCGAAAATCTGCAGCTGACCGGCGCATTCAAGCTGCGTGGCGCTTATAATAAAATCCGTTCACTGACCAAGGAAGAAGCAGCACACGGCGTTATCGCATGTTCCGCCGGAAACCACGCTCAGGGAATCGCCTACTCCGCAACCAAGCTGGGGATCAAGTCCATCATCTGCATGCCTGCAGGCGCTCCCATCAGCAAGGTGGAGGCTACCAAGGGTTACGGCGCAGAGGTCGTTCTGGTTCCCGGTGTCTACGACGATGCCGCCAAGGAAGCAGCACGTCTTCAGGAAGTGCACGGCTATACCTTCGCTCATCCTTTCAATGATCCCTATGTCATTGCCGGACAGGGCACCATCGGCCTGGAGATTCTGGAGCAGCTGCCCGATGTTGATCAGGTCGTTGTTCCCATCGGCGGCGGCGGACTGATCAGCGGCATTGCCGTGGCAATCAAGACCCTGAAGCCCGATTGCAAGGTCATCGGTGTGCAGGCTGCCGGTGCAGCCTCCATGTACACCTCCCGCATTCAGGGCAATCCTGTGGAGCTTGCAAGCGTCGCCACCATCGCCGACGGCATTGCCGTGAAGAAACCCGGCGATCTCACCTTTGAACTATGTCAGAAGTATGTGGACGAAATCGTCACCGTGAGTGAAGAGGAAATCGCCTGTGCCATCCTTCGCCTGATCGAAGGCCAGAAGACCGTTGCAGAGGGTGCCGGTGCAACTCCCGTGGCAGCAGTCATGTTCGGCAAGGTGGACACCACCAAGCGCAAGACCGTTTGCGTGGTTTCCGGCGGCAACGTGGATGTGACCACCCTTTCCCGTATTGTCACCAAGGGCCTGTCCAAGTCCGGCCGCATTGTGGAGATCACCACCAAGGTTACCGACAGACCCGGCAGCCTGATGCAGCTGCTGCAGGTCATTGCGGACACAGGCGCCAATATCGTCAACATCAACCACGCCCGTGAGGCTCAGGATTCCGATGTGGGCGCATGCATTGTGACCATGGTTCTGGAGACCCGGGATCAGGCTCACATCAATCAGATTCAAAACAAGCTGACCGACCGTGGATATTTTCTGCTGAACCACTAAAAATCCCTCAGCATCCCTCGAAAACTACATATCCTCCCACCTGTTCAGAATGAACTCATCTTTACCCTGTGAACATTGACAGCCTCCCTTTTTCTGTGGTATATTAACCGGGATAGGCAGTCGAAGGACTGGCCTTTTTATTGTATTTGATGCACAACATCAGAAAGAAGTGAGTTATCGTGAATTCATTCAAGGCATTCTTGCAGCGCAAGGATATCGTGCTCTCCGGTAAACGCTACGGTATCGATGCCCTTGGTGCAATGGCCCAAGGGTTGTTCTGCACGCTGCTGGTGGGAACGATCCTGAACACCATTGGTCAGCAGTTCCACATTGATTTCCTGAACGCTGTTCTGGTCACCATTGGCAAGGGAGAAGGCTCTGTCAGCTACACCATCGGCGGCTTGGCAAGCGCAATGGTTGGCCCCGGTATTGCCATCGCCATCGGCTATGCGCTGCATTGCCCCAATTTGGTGCTGTTTTCGCTGATCCCCGTGGGTTTTGCCACCAATGCCATGGGCGGAGCAGGCGGCCCTCTGGCTGTATATGTGGTTGCGATCATCGCCTCTGAATTTGGCAAATTGGTGGCCAAAGAGACGAAAATCGACATTCTTGTGACCCCTACCGTCACCATTTTGGTGGGCATCGGACTTGCGTATGCGGTGGCTTCTCCCATTGGAAAAGCCGCTCAGGCGGTCGGCACTGCCGTCATGTGGGCAACGGAGCTGCAGCCGTTCTTCATGGGCATTCTGGTTTCCGTTATCGTGGGCGTTGCTCTGACGCTTCCCATCAGTTCCGCTGCCATCTGCGCCGCTTTTGGACTGACCGGTCTTGCCGGTGGTGCTGCGGTCGCCGGATGCTGCGCCCAGATGGTTGGATTTGCTGTTATGAGCTTCCGGGAAAACCGCTGGGGCGGTCTGGTTGCTCAGGGCGTGGGCACCAGTATGCTGCAAATGAGCAATATCGTCCGCAATCCACGCATTTGGATCCCTGCAACACTGGCTTCTGCCATCACAGGCCCTCTGGCCACCTGCCTGTTCAAACTGGAGATGAACGGTTCTGCCGTTTCTTCCGGCATGGGCACCTGCGGCTTCGTGGGACAGATCGGCATTTACACCGGCTGGGTCAATGACATTGCCGCCGGCACGAAGACTGCCATCACTGCTTTTGACTGGACTGGCATGGCTCTGATTTGCTTTATCCTGCCTGCTGTGCTGAGCTATTTCTTCTGCGAAGTTCTGCGCAAATGGGGATGGATCAAGGAAAATGACCTGAAATTGGATCTATAACACATCAAAGGCTCGTATTCAGAAGAATACGAGCCTTTTTCATAGCACGGCAAAATCATTTACTTTTTCTGCACCTTTTGTTCCCACTGCTGTCTTGTGAGCACTTGCACATAATCCGTTCGGATCTCCCCAAGCAGTGGAACCTGCGCATCACGCTCTATGTGATGCAGAAGAAATCCGCATTTTTCCTGCACACGTCGGGATTTTTCATTGCCTTCATAGTAGGCGCACCATACCTTTGTGCAATCCAACTCCTCAAAGCAGTACCGCAGACATTCTGCGACAGCCTCGGGAATCAGCCCCTGCCCCCAGTAGGGCTTGCCCAGCCAGTAGCCGATTTCGACCTCCCGCTCTTTTGTTGGAATATTTGCGTTGCGCAGGATCCCAATACTGCCAATGGGCAGTCCCGTCTGCTTCAGCACCACCGCATAGGTTCCCTTTGCAGACAGGACATCCCGGATGATCTCGCGGCTGTTTTCCACGCTGGTGTGTGGCGGCCATCCGGCACTGGAGCCAACATCGGGATCTTTGGCATATTGGTACAGCTCCTCAGCATCCTCCGGTGTCCACGGTCTAAAATGCAGGCGCTGGGTATCTTTCATATCCATCCCTCCAAAGGTGATCGATAAAACTGGGTTTCAGATTTTATCCACATTCTGTCCTTACATTGTGGATAACTTTTTGAAAGCTTCACGAGATCCCCATTATTCAGCGTTGAAGACATATTGATCCAAACGCTTGAATGCCTCCTGCACACGGCTCAGGGGCAGCGCCAGATTCATGCGGATATGGGTGGGGCCGTGGAAGGGACGTCCATCCTGCCAGCAGACGCCAACTTCCCAGCCGGCACGCAGCAGCTTGTCCATGGTCTTGCCGTGATTTTCGCACCATTTTGCGCAGTCGATAAACAGCATATAGGTTCCCTGAGGCTTCGAAACCTCTACCCCGTCAAAATGCTTGTGAATATAGTCACAGGCAAAATCCACATTCCCTGTGATGACCTGACGAAGCTCCTCTGCCCACTCATAGCCCTCCTGCCTGTAGGCACCAATGAGCGCATGCATTGACAGCACATTCATGGTGTTGTAGTGGCTCAGCGAGGACTGCTTCTCCTGCCGATCCATGAGCATCTTGTTGTAAATGACGTGGTAGCTTCCCACCAATCCCGCCAGATTGAAGGTTTTGCTGGGTGCATACATGGCAATGGTGCGCATTTTGGCATCTTCGCTGACCGACTGCGTGGGCGTATGCTTGTGTCCGGAAAGAATGATATCGCTCCAGATCTCGTCCGAAATCACCATCACGTCGTGCTTTTTGTACAGCTCCATGGCCTTCTCCACTTCCCAGCGCTCCCAGACACGTCCGGTGGGATTGTGGGGCGAGCAGAAAATTGCGGCATGGATCTTATTGTCAACGATTTTGCGTTCCATATCTTCAAAGTCCATGCGCCATATGCCCTGCTCATCCTTGACAAGACTGCTGTGTACAATGTGATAGCCATTGTTGGTGAGGGTATTGGTAAAGCCGGTATAGGTGGGCGCATGCAGCAGCACATTGTCGCCACGGGAGCATAGAATGTTCAATGCGCTGGCCACACCGCCCAGCACTCCATTTTCATATCCGATGTTTTCTGCTTTCAGATCCATGACCCCGTTGTGGGTCTGCTGCCAGCGAATAATAGAATCGTAGTATTCTTTGGAGGGTCTGAAATAGCCAAAGGTGGGGTGCTGGATCCGCTGGATCAACGCCTCCTGAACCGTGGGCACAACGGGGAAATTCATATCCGCAACCCACATGGGGATGGCATCAAAGCCCTCTCTGGGCGCAACAGGAATGGTGGAATTTGGATCGCCAATGGCATCCAATGCCAGTGCATCTTTGCCTTTTCGTTCCAGAATCGTTGTAAAATCAAATTTCATAACAGAGTTCCTCTCTTTCTGTGGTTAATGAAACAAGTCAATTATATCAGTTTGCCATTCCTTTGCAACCGAATTTCAAAAAATTTTGCATCTGATGTCTCTTCACCTCCAAACAGGAACTTTGCAAACCTGTCATGAAATGATATAATAGTCTGAAACTGGTTTCAGAAGGATGATGGATGTACAAATGAAATGGTGGTGAAATATCCGGCAGTGACATTTGTACGCTTGCGCTGCCATCTCTTATGGATTTATAAATACTAGAATTTATCTGAAAAGTCGAAAGCTCTCCCTTTTCAGAAAAACATCTTTTGAAAGAAGGAATACAAATGTACGAAAATAACTGTGCCGTACTCACGGAAGAGTATCGCGGCAATCTTCTGGATTTGATTCACGAAGGCTATGTCTGCGTGGTGGATGAGCATGGCGAGGTGATCAAGCACGCCGGCGATCCGGAAGCCAAGGTTTACTACCGCTCTGCCTCCAAGCCCTTTCAGGCCCTGCCGGTCATCGCCATGGGATTGGATGAAAAGTACGGTCTTACAGACGAGGAAACCGTAATTTTCTCCGGTTCTCACCTGGGTGAACCCTTCCATGTGGAGGCCATCACCTCCATCGCCCGAAAGGCAGGACTGGATCTGGACGATCTGATCATGAAACCCACCGTCCCGGGAAGCACCAGCGCAAATGAAGATCGGATCCGCAAAGGACTGCCCAAGGCCAAAATCTACCACAACTGCAGCGGCAAGCACACAGGTGCCATGCTGATCCAGAAGGAACTGGATCCTGCCCATATCAAAGACTACTGGCAGGTGGATTCTGCTGCTCAGAAGGAGATCCTTCGTACGATTGCAGCTCTGTCTGAATTCCCGGCAGAAGAAACCGACATCGGCATTGACGGCTGCGGTGTCCCTGTCTTTGCGGTTCCCATGAAGAATATTGCCATTGCATTCAAGAACATCGCCTGCATCGACACCATTCGTGACGACAAGCTTCGTGCCGCCGCCGGCAGATACATCCCCAGAATCCACCAGTATCCTCTGATGATGCGGGGTACGGATTATCTGTGCTCGCTCATCAACTACGACCCCAACATCGTTGCCAAGGGCGGTGCAAACGGTGTCTATGGCATCGGATTGAAAAAAGAACGCATCGGCATCTCCTTCAAGCTGAAGGACGGCACCGAAGCCGTCTGGCCCATTATCATCAAAGAAATCTTCAAGCAGATCGGCTACTACAACGAGGACACCTTCAACATGCTGGACAGACTGAACAGCGGAACCATCGTCAATGACAACGGCACCCCTGTTGGCTCCTGCAAGGCTGTATTCAAACTGCAATGACGAAGCGTACCGATAACCCTAGCGGTTCCGCTGTGAGCAGGCATACGATGCCCTATCAGATCATCCGAAGCTCACGAAAGACCATTGCCATTCAAATCACCCCCGATGGGCACGTCTTCATCCGCTGTCCCAACAGGATGCCTGCCGAGGATATCCACAAATTTGTACAGAGCAAATCCGACTGGATCCAAAAGCATCTCTGTGCGCAAAGCGCCCGGCCGCAGCTTCCTGCCTTTACAGCGGAAGAACTTCACACCCTTGCCAGCCGTGCGCTGGAGATCATTCCTCGGCGGGTGGCGCATTTTGCCCCTAAGGTGGGAGTCACCTACGGACGGATCACCATTCGCAATCAGCGTTCCCGCTGGGGCAGCTGCAGCAGTCAGGGCAATCTGAATTTCAACTGTCTGCTGATGCTTACGCCGCCGGAGGTTTTGGACTATGTGGTTGTTCACGAACTGTGCCACCGGAAGGAAATGAACCACTCCAAACGATTCTGGGATGAAGTTCAGAAAATCCTTCCCAATTATGATGCGCAGCGAAAATGGCTGAAAGAAAACGGAAATTCTCTGATTTCAAGACTCCCTTAGAACGCAAAAACATCGGATCACAAACAGATGTGATCCGATGTTTTTTCACTATCATTTTTTCTTAATAGATAGAACCCATAATATCATCCAG
>RCNI01001405.1_pt1 | contig 12944 bp, 10 predicted proteins | sample 2041151 | NCBI WGS metagenome assembly RCNI01 (sample SAMN09708214, study PRJNA481090) | feces metagenome | isolation source: feces | place: Antarctica: Albino Rookery | reverse complement strand
TGCATATATTATGGCTAATCAGAATTTTGAACAGTTCAAAGCGGAAATAAAGGTATGGCTCGATACCCCTTCGGATGAATATGACAGATTTGTCTCAGAGGTCAATGACAAGTCTGCATCCGGGTTGTTCAAGATATTCAGACTGGGATTGAAACTTGCTCCGCAAATGATGCGTAAGTTCAACAATGAATGTCATGGGGATCTTGCTGATGAAAGACTGATTCATACCTATGCTGCAGACAGCGGTACGGCCAAACTTCTGGTAGATGAATTCAGAAACACAGACAGAAGTTCAATTGTTCCGGCTATGCTCGCATGGCTCTATTATGGCAAATGCTATGAGACGATGGTTCTGCAACTTGAAGCTGAGGCAAATAGTCCGAGAAACAATTTCATGGAGAGAAAGTTGGCCGGCTTGATGATAAGATTTGTAATCAGCAGCAGTGTACGCAATAAGATGCGGACAAAAGAGGATTGGGAAAATTTTTACAATGAAAAGAGAGTCCTTGCCAGTGGAAATATCGTGACTGACGGAATAGAAAGACTGTCTGTCGAGACTGCACAGAATGAAAACGTTCAGATCTCCGATTCTCCAAGGACGCTGAAAAATTACCTTGTGTCAAATCAGGATAGACTTCTTGAAAAGATAAGAAAAAGAGTATCTACCCACCATTCAGGCCCGGATCTGGCTCGTCTGTATCTTGCCCTTCAGGAAGAAGGACTTTTGCGAGGCTGTGATGTGACGACGTTCCATAAGACATTGTCTTCGGAAATGCCGAACTGCGATTTGAAAAGCGTACGCAATCTACAGGTCGCGGTCAAGAAACTCAATGACGATACGAGCAGAGGGAAAGTAAAAGACATCTGTATTGAAAGGTCATATATAGATGAAATAAGGGCCTATCTTGTAAATGAAGAATAAGTAGTAAACAAAATAATAACCTACAGACCATGAGCAAGTCCATAAGTATAATTAACAATGAATACAGACAGTGGGTCAAAGAACTGGCACTGCGATACAAAAGCAGCCAGCTGAAAGCAGCGGTAAAGGTAAATACCGAAATGTTGCGCTTCTATTGGGAATTGGGAAGGGATATCGTAGAAAAGGAGGCGGAAAATCGGTGGGGAGATAAGGTTATGAGCCGTTTGTCTGTAGATTTACGGGAAGCCATGCCAGGAGTATCAGGTCTGACGCAACGTAATATTTACTATTGCAAACAGTTTTACCTGCTATATTCACCGGTAGTTGAAATTTTGCCCCAGGCTGAGGCAAAATCTGCAGATGAAATTTTGCCCCAACTTGGGGCAAAATTGGAGTCCGACATTTTCTGCATACCGTGGGGACATCATAAAGTACTGATGGACAAGTGCAGCGGCAATGTTGACAAGGCTGTATTCTATGCACGTCAGACTGTTGAAAACGGATGGAGCCGTGCAATGTTGCTTAATTTTATAAGCATTGGTATGTTTGAGCGTCAAGGAAAGGCTCTGACCAATTTTAGCAGGACATTGCCGGCAGCAGATAGCAATTTGGCACAGGAGCTGACCAAAGATCCGTATGATTTTGCCTTTACAGGTGTTACGAGGCCATATAATGAGCGGATACTCAAAGATGCACTGCTGAGAAATATTACAAGATTTCTTACTGAACTGGGAACAGGCTTTGCTTATGTGGGGAAAGAGTACAGGCTGCAGATCGGTGAAACGGAGAACTTTATAGATCTTCTTTTCTACAATCTCAATCTTTCATGCTATGTCGTGATAGAAGTGAAAATAGGAAAATTTGAATTTGCAGATGTCGGGCAGCTGGGAGGTTATGTAGTAGCCTGCAATCATATATTGCGGAAAGAAGGAAGAGACAATCCGACGATAGGCCTGCTTATCTGTAAGGAAAAGGACAGGATACAGGCACAGTATGCTTTGGAATCCAGCAGCCAGCCAATAGGTATTTCTGAATATGATCTTGAAAGGTTTTATCCGGAAAAGATAGAGGGTACGATGCCAAGCATTGAAGAACTGGAGACCTCATTGCAGGGTGAAGGTACAGATAATTAATAGGGATTGATACCTGTTGTATTTCGTTTCTTTCGTTTTTCGTTTCGCTGCAATAAACGAATTGCAAATAATTGAATTCTAAAAAAATACGATTATATTTTTGCACCGTCATCTTGATTTTGAGGATGGCGGTGCAATCGTTTGCAAAGCTGCCGGAACGATTGCGCCGGACAATCCGGCAGCATTGTTTCTTATTATGACAGACCTTATGCAAATTATCTCCAACGGACAGGCTAATGTCAGGTTGGAGATCACCGGCGAAGACTTGCACAATTTTTCAAATGAACTGATCGCCCGCGCTGTCTCTGAAGTGACGGCAGCATTGAAAGGAGCCGAAGATGACAGGCTCCTGACTCGCGATGAGGTGAAGGATATGTGCGGTGTATGTGACACTACTCTATGGCTTTGGAACAAGAGAAATTACCTGAAGGCGGTAAAGGTGGGCAGTAAAGTGCGTTACCGTTTTTCGGATGTAAGGAGAATCTTGGGTAAAACTGATAAATCCAGTGGCTATGGAAGAGAATAACAGTCGGGAAGAATATGTACGTATCGGTACAACTCTGTTCCGTATCCTGAACCAGCCCATGATGAACGGAACATTCCGTAAGATGCGCGTGGAATGGAAGATGAGTACATTCAGGCAGGATCACAGTAAGGACGAGGCGGTAATGATACCTAAATATAATGGTTTCTGCACTATGCCAAGCCATGTGGATTACCGCCATAACGTGAACAACTTTTATAATCTCTACGAGCCCGTTACCCATATACCTGAAGAGGGCGATTTCCAACATATTGCTTCGCTGGTGGAGCATATCTTCGGAGAACAATATGAATTGGGACTGGATTATCTTCAGCTGCTGTATCTGAAGCCGACGCAGAAGCTTCCTATACTTCTTCTTGTGTCGGAAGAGAGGAATACGGGCAAGAGTACGTTTCTGAATTTCCTGAAAGCCATGTTTCAGGAGAATGTCACATTCAATACCAATGAGGATTTCCGCAGTCAGTTCAATGCGGACTGGGCCGGAAAGTTGATGATTGTGGTGGATGAGGTTCTGCTCAATCGCCGTGAGGATAGCGAACGGTTGAAAAACCTCAGTACAGCACATTCTTATAAGATGGAGTCCAAGGGAAAAGACCGTTATGAAGTGCAGTTCTTTGCCAAATTTGTACTATGCTCCAACAATGAGAATTTTCCGGTTTACATTGAGCCCGAGGAGACAAGATATTGGGTCAGGAAAATTAGTCGACTGGAAAGGGACGACACATCGTTCCTGCAGAAACTGAAGAATGAAATCCCGGCTTTCCTGTACTATCTCCAGCATCGGAGCCTGACCACGAAAGAAGAAAGCCGAATGTGGTTTTCCCCGGCACTTATACGCACAGAGGCGTTGGAAAAGATAATACGCTGTAACCGAAGCCGTGTTGAAACCGATATGGCGGAACTGTTGCTTGATATTATGGATACGATGCGGGTAGATGTGGTAGATTTCTGTATCAATGATCTGTTGATGCTATTCAACTATTCAATGGTGAAGATGGAACGCCATCAGGTCCGTAATGTCCTGCAGCAGTGTTGGAAACTGGAGCCTGCTCCCAATGCGTTGTCGTATGTAACCTATCAGGTTTCTGTCCTGCCCGGTGAGAAATATGCCTTGTCATCCAAAAAGGTAGGGCGTTTCTATACCGTCTCTCGGGAAAATCTGAAAAACTACTGTTGAATTTGTTGAATATGATGAGATGGATAAATCATGTTTTCTTTTTCCCTCTGTTTTGGTTTCAACAGATTCAACGGAATCAACCGCAATAACATTTTTATGTCACAGTCTCTCTGATAGCAGGTTTGCCGGAAGAGCGGTAAATGTGCGGAGGGGTGCCAGCGGTACCAAGATACGTATCATACGTATCTGTGGTAACTCTCCGAATGCCACCCCTCCTGCCAAAAGAAAATTATATGATAACGAAAGTAAACTACAGCAAGAGTCCCGCAAAGACTATAAATTACATACTTAATCCCAAGAAAGGTGCGCATGTCGTTTTGGCTAAAGGAGTGAGCAGCATGTCTGATGTAGATATGCTTGTCAAGGACTTCGAAAGACAAAGTGCCTTGCGTCCCTCTCTGAGTGTAAAGGCAGTGCATATCCCCATATCCTTCCATGTCAATGATACGGCCATGCTTGAATCTCATGCGGATGATATACTGAATGATTGGCTCAGGCACATGGAAAAAAACGGCTACCGTTTTGACCAGTATATCGTGGGGCGGCATCATGACAAGGACGACAAGAATCCTCATTTCCATCTTATGGCGAATGTCGTGCTCAATGACGGAACTCGTGCAAACCTTGCCAATATCGGGAAAGCAGCGAAAGAAGCCTCAATATCCGTGACTGAACAATGGCATTTGACTCCAGCCAATCATCGGAAGGACATGCCGGTGTCGGAAATCGACAATCGCGATCAGCAGACAAGTGCCAGTTGGAAAACATACGAGACAATGTATGAAGAACAACTGGACAGATCTGTGCAGACAGACCATAACGATGCCCCGGAAGCAGAACCGGCTGGGATCGGTCTGATAGAAGGATTGGCCAGGCTCATCATTCAGCCGGAGGTCGCAAGAATCGGCACGGGAAGCGGAAGCAGCGACAATGCACTTGACAGGGAGAAAGAAAAGAACAGACAGCGGAAAGGAGGCCGCAGAAGATGAAAGTAGAAAATGGGAACAAGCGTACCAAGCGCAAGGAGATACAGTTTAGCGATGAAGAGTATATCACAGTGGAACAGAAAGCCAATGCCGCCCGAATTCCTGTGGCGGCATATATCCGCAAGGCTGCATTGGACAAGACCTTGTCTGCGGCATTGAGTATAGAAGAACTGGAAATAATGAAGCGGATTTCGGCCATTAGCTATAAGATGCAGGTCAATCTTAACCAGCTGGCAAAGCTGGCCAACACATGCGGTCTGCCATTTGTCATTGATGCGATCCGGGAATATATCGTCCGTACAAATGAATATTTCAGGACGGGAATATGGCGGGAAATGGATCTGAGAGGCTATGAGGCAGAGCAGAAACAGCGGGACAATCTGGCCGATAAGGTAAGGGACTTGCAGGAACGCAATGATAATCTGATGAGGGTCTCTTCCACTTATTATTTCTATACCGCCGAGGGGGAACGCATGTTCTGCGAACGCTATGAATGCCGCATGTATCCTGATAAGATGGGTATCTACTGGTATTTCAAGGTCGGGGATAATCCGTCATACTGCCTGCCACAGGAGATAAGCCGGGCATATCACAGAAGAGAAATCTCAATTCGGGATGTGTATCTCCACTGGAAGGGAAACTGGAAATAAATGTTTACAGCGCAAAAATTGTGTTCACTTGTTGGTTTTGCAGATTCATAATTGCTTTATTGAAGATGATTTATGATGAAGTTTATACTAAATCCCTCAAAAATCACTATCTTTACTCCAATTATTCCACATTATACATACAATGGCAACAAAAAACACGGCCGATATCGGCTTTGAGGAGGAGATTTGGCGGGCGGCAAAAAAGATGCGTGGCAATATCGACGCGTCGGAATACAAGTCCGTAGTACTTGGACTGATTTTCCTGAAATACATTTCCGACAAGTTTGAGACCAAATACCACCAACTCGTCGACGAGGGCGAGGGGTTCGAGGAGGACAAGGACGAATACACCGCCGAGAACATCTTCTATGTCTCCGCCGAGGCGCGCTGGAAGACCATCGCCGCGCAGGCCCATACACCCGAGATTGGCACTGTCATCGACAACGCCATGAGGGCAATCGAGCGGGAGAACCGGCGTCTGAAGGACATCCTGCCGAAGAATTTTGCACGGCCCGAACTCGACAAACGGCGTTTGGGCGAGGTGGTCGATCTGTTCTCTAATATCCGCATGCACGAACACGGCGACTCGAAGGATATTTTGGGCCGCACCTACGAATACTGCCTTTCGCGGTTTGCCGAGGCCGAGGGCAAACTGGCGGGAGAATTCTACACCCCGGCATGCGTTGTCAAGACCCTCGTACAGGTGCTTCAACCATATAACGGCCGTGTATATGATCCGTGTTGCGGTTCGGGCGGCATGTTTGTGCAGTCGGCACACTTCATCGAGAACCACGCCGGCAACATCAATAATATCTCGGTCTACGGTCAGGACTCTAACCCCACGACGTGGAAGATGGCGCAGATGAACCTCGCCATCCGTGGCATCGAGGCCGACCTCGGGCAGTATAACGCCGACACCTTTTTCCACGACTGCCACCCGACGCTCAAGGCCGACTTCGTGATGGCTAATCCGCCCTTCAACCTCAGCGACTGGGGGGCCGACAAACTCGCCGACGACGCACGCTGGACGTATGGAACTCCGCCGAACGGCAACGCCAACTTCGCGTGGATTCAGCACATTATCCACCATCTGGCCCCGACGGGGCGTGCGGGTGTCGTGCTGGCCAACGGCTCGCTCTCGAGCCAGAGCGGCGGCGAGGGCAACATCCGTCAGCGGCTGGTCGAGGCCGACCTGGTGGATTGTATTGTGGCCATGCCTCCGCAGTTGTTCTATACAACGCAGATTCCCGTCTCGATATGGTTCTTCAACAAGGCCAAGACACAGCCGGGTCGCACGCTCTTTATCGATGCCCGCAACCTCGGTACTATGGTTACGCGCAAACTGCGCGAGCTGACCGACTGCGAGTCGGAGGATCCGGCAAAGCGTGGCGACATCCAGCGCATTGCCGACACCTACCGTGCCTATGCCGAGGGACGTTTGGAGCCCGAGCAGGGCTTCTGTGCTGTGGCGACGACCGGGGAGATTGCGGCACAGGACTTTATACTGACCCCGGGACGCTATGTGGGTATCGCGGCGCAGGTGGAGGATTCGGAACCCTTCGCGGCGAAGATGGAGCGACTGACAGGCGAGCTTTCGGAACTTTTCGCGCAGTCGCACAATCTGGAGGCGGAGATAAAAAAACAATTAAATTCTATTGGCTATGATATCTAATAAATACGAGAACAAACGTATATATCATGAATACCAACACATCACGTTTTTTGGCGATATCTATGAAAAAACAACCAAATTTTTCAAATATTTAGATATAGACAGCCTTATAACAATGCTTCATTCCGGAAAAATGGTATATGTTGAACCATCTCATTGGTACGACCCATTTGAGAAATTATTTTATGAAGCAGATTATTCGGCATTAGACTTCGATAAACCTAAAGTCTTTTGTTCTTGTTTTACAAGAAAGTCAACTAATGAGGCTGCATGGATTATGTATTCTCATTTCCGAAAAGGTCTTGCCTCCCGAAGTGCTAAATTAGAGTTAGACCCAATAGTATATTATGATTTTTTAGAATCATATGGAAGGTTAACAAATAGTCAAATTTATATTGCAAATGTAGATTATAGCTTATCGGAAAAGACTATAAAAGAGTTACATTTAAAGACGTCAAAAAAACATGATAAATATTTTAGAGATTTTTCATTAAAAAAGTTCATCAGATTACTTTTAATAAAAAGGAAAGCTTTTGAATATGAACAAGAGATTCGGATTTTTATTGTAAGGGATAATAAGCCAAATATATGTCCATGCGGTAAAATAAAGAAATTAAGTGATAAAATCATTTTAGAATATGATATAACACTTTTATCAACATTGATAAAATCAATTTTTATATCTCCCGACTGCACGGCTATCGAAAGCAAGCTTATAAAAGACGAGATTAAAAAATTAACAGGCGGTAGAATTAAGTGCAGTCAATCTGGATTATACAAGCCTCTAAAGATAGAACAGATTCAAATTGAAGCCTAACCATGAACGAGTGGAAAACATACCGGTTGGGGGATATAATACAACTAAAATCCGGCGGAACACCCGATAAATCAAATCCAGATTATTGGGGAGGTTCTATTCCATGGATAAGTGCAAAATCAATGTACGATGATTTTATCTCTACATCCGATTTATTTATTACGGAAGAAGGTCTACAAGCAGGGAGTAAGATTGCAAAAAAGGATAGCATTTTGTTATTAACTCGCGGAAGCGGTTTATTCAATAGAATTCCTGTCTGCTATGTAGTATCCGACGTTGCCTACAATCAAGACGTTAAAAATATTGTGCTTAAAACAGAAGACGTTACGAGCATTAAGTTTTTATATTATTGGTTGTACGGCAATAAAGAGTTGTTGTCTTCCATGCTTGAAACGACAGGTATTGGAGCAGGGAAAATCGACACGAAAAGATTTTTAAATCTATCTATTAACCTACCCTCTCAAAAGGAGCAAACACGATATATTCACTTGATGGATTTACTATTCGATAAAATCGAATTGAATCGGCGGATCAATGCGAATTTGGAGGCGCAGGCACAGGCCCTCTTCCGGTCGTGGTTTGTGGATTTCGAACCCTTCCGTGACGGCCCCTTTGTCGATTCCGAATTAGGCAAAATTCCCCAAGGCTGGAAAGTAGGGAATTACACCGACATTGTAGAAATAAAAGGAGGCGGCACCCCTAAAACCGGAATTCAAGAATATTGGAATGGAACCATCCCGTTTTTCTCACCCAAAGATGTTGGAGCAAGTTGTTTTGTTTTGGATACAGAGAAACACATTACAGCTAAAGGTTTGAAAAATTGCAACAGCAGTTTGTTTCAACCAAATACTGTTTTTATAACATCCAGAGGGACAGTTGGAAAGGTCGTTATGACAGGAACTAAAATGACCATGAATCAAACGAACTATGCCTTATTGGGGAAACAAAATATTTCTCAATATTATGTATATCATATCACACTTCAATTGGTCGCTCGCCTGCTAAAAAAGGCGAACGGTGCCGTATTCAATGCCATTACAACAAGAGACTTTACAAGCGAACAAATTGTTATACCACCATTTTCTGCAATAAGACTGTTTTCTGATGTGGTAAAACCAATATATGAAAACATATTATTGAATGATGTTCAGTCAAATCGCCTTTCCGCCCTGCGCGACACCCTGCTGCCCAAATTGATGGACGGAGAGATAAAAATATAAAGTATGACTACGGAATTATGGATAACCATAGGCATAGCTCTTATTGGCTGGACATGGGCTATTGCCCAGTTCCTTTACAAGAGAAGATGGCAAAAAAAGGATATAATCGCAACAAGGCGATATGATGCCTATTCTCAATACATTCGCAAATGCGAGGAGATAAGTGAGAATGTACGAAAGGATCCTCAGGCAATATTTGATATCGTCCAAGATTCTTTTACAAGAATATCAACTGGTGATAAAAACGATATAGACAATGCCCTCATAGAACTAAACGAGCAATTACTCGACTATGCCCGGCGATCTGTATCTTCATTATCCATTGTAAATCAAGAATCCACCTCACTTCTTTTAATCGCATCAAAAGAGCTATCAGAAAAAATAAAAGAACAAAAAAATTTAACAACAGACTTCAGTAACGAGCTACAAAATTGTCTGAACAAAGTAAATACCAAAGATGGAAATAGTTTTAAAATTCTGAATACGATCGGGCAAGATAAACGCTGGGAACGCTTTTCTTCGCTAAATACAGAAATATTAACACTCATGCGTGAAGAAATCGATATTAAATAATTATTCTTTCAAATAACCATGCCTTTCACCGAAGCCAATTTCGAAAACGCCATCCTCGAAATCTTCCGAGACCTGCTCGGTTACGAGTACCTTTACGGTCCCGATGCCGTAAGGGACTTCTCGGAGCCCCTCTGTCCGGAGATTCTCGAAGATGCCCTCGTCCGCATAAACCCCTCGCTCCCCCGGGCTGCCATAGACGAGGCCATAGCCCGCATCCGCTCACACGAAAGCGGTTCGCTCGTGCAGAAAAATGCCCATTTCACCGATATGCTGCAAAACGGTGTGGCAGTCAATTACTTCGACGGCAAAGAGCAGCGCGCGACCCTGGTGCGACTGGTGGATTACGACCTCCCGATGCGCAACCGATTCACGGTCGCAAACCAGTGGACGGTCGAGGAGCGTTCGGTGCGCAGGGCTGATATCGTAGTGTTCGTAAACGGGTTGCCACTGGTGGTTGTCGAGCTGAAATCTCCCTCGCGCGAGGCTACCGACGTCTCGGAAGCATACGCCCAACTGCGCAACTACATGCAGGAAGTACCGTCGCTGTTCGTCTACAACGCTTTTTGCGTGATGAGCGACCTCGCCACAACTAAAGCCGGCACGATAACCGCCGGAGAGGATCGTTTCATGGAGTGGAAAACCGTGGACGGCTCGAACGAGGATACGCGATTCGCCAATTTCGACGTACTCTTCCGCGGAATGTTCGAGAAAAGCCGATTTATCGAACTGATCGGCGGTTTTATCTGTTGTTCGACGAAGGACGGAAACATTATTAAGATATTGAGTGCATACCACCAGTTCTACGCCGTACGCAAGGCAGTCGATTCGGCTATCAATGCCGCCGGCACCGATGGACGTGGTGGTGTCTTCTGGCACACGCAGGGAAGCGGCAAGTCGTTGTCGATGGTATTCTTTGCCAAGCATCTGATGCAGAAGATGGCCTCCCCTACCATTGTCGTACTGACCGACCGTAACGACCTCGACGGGCAGTTGTACGGTCAGTTTGCGCAATGCAGCGATTTCCTGCGGCAGGTACCAGTACAGGCCTCGAGCCGAGCACATCTGCGCGAACTGCTGGACGGGCGAGAGGCTAACGGAATATTTTTCTCGACCATACAGAAATTCGAAGAGGGCGACGGGCCTCTGTCTGAACGGCGCAATATAGTGGTGATGGTGGATGAGGCGCACCGAAGTCAGTATGGGTTGGAGGAGCGCATCGACACCCGAACGGGACGCGTGCGTGTGGGTGCTGCGCGTATGGTGCGCAATGCTCTACCCAATGCTACATACATCGGTTTCACAGGTACCCCTATTTCGCAGAAGGATCGTTCGACGCGCGAGGTTTTCGGTGACTACATCGACGTCTACGACATGACGCAAGCCGTAGAAGATGGTGCTACAAGGCCGGTGTTCTATGAGAGCCGTGTCGTGAATCTGAAACTTGACGAGGAGACCTTGCGCCGCATAGATGCCGAATATGACGCTATGGCCGAGGAGGCCGAAGAGTATGCCATCGAGAAGAGCAAGCGCGAGTTGGGACGTATAGATTCGATTCTGGGGGCAAATGCGACCGTCTCGTCTCTGTGTGAGGATATCGTGAAGCACTATGAGGAGTTCCGCCAATATGAGCAGACCGGCAAAGCAATGATTGTAGCCTATTCGCGGCCAATTGCTATGAAGATTTACCACAGAATATTGGAGATGCGCCCGGCATGGAGCGAAAAGTTGGCCGTGGTAATGACTTCAAGCAACAAGGATCCCGAAGAGTGGCGAGCCATAATCGGAAACGACGCCCACAAGAAGGAGTTGGAGCGGCGGTTCAAGGACAATGCCGGATCGCTGAAGATTGTCATTGTTGTGGATATGTGGCTGACGGGATTCGACGTTCCATCGTTGGCGACAATGTATGTCTACAAGCCGATGGCGGGGCACAATCTGATGCAAGCCATTGCCCGCGTAAACCGTGTCTTCGGCGACAAGCAGGGCGGTTTGGTGGTCGATTACGTCGGTATCGCCTCGGCCCTGAAGCAGGCGATGAACGACTACACGCTGCGCGACCGCTGCAACTATGGTGACCCCGATATTGCAAAGACAGCCTATCCGGAGTTTCAGAAAAAATTGGAGGTTTGCTGCGACTTGTTGCATGGATATGATTATTCTGGGTTCTGTGGGGATTCAGACCTTGTGCGTGCCCGAGCTATCAGCGGAGGTGTCGATTTTCTGCAGTCCCCGGAGCGTTTGAAGATCAAAGAGGATTATATAAAAGAGTCTCTTCTTTTGCGACAGGCCTTGTCGTTATGTCAGAGTATGCCTAATCGCGATGAGAGGCTTAAAGCGGCTTATTTCGAGGCTGTGCGTACACTTTTGACGCGTGTCGAAGGGAAGGGCAAGATTTCGTTCCGTGAAATCAATGAGCGTATAAACGAACTTCTCAAGCAGAGCATCCAAAGTGAAGGTGTCATCAACCTCTTTTCGGATGTACAAGAAGTGTTCTCACTGTTCGACCCAAAGTTCCTCGAGGAGATCGGCAGCATGAAAGAGAAGAACTTGGCCGTAGAGTTACTGCGTAAACTCATTGCCGAGCAAGTACAGATATACCGCCGCACAAACACGGTACGGGCTGCGAAATTCTCGGAGATTCTAACCCAGGCTATGAGCAACTACCTGAAGGGAATGCTGACCAACGAAGAAGTGATCGAAGAACTATTGAAGACGGCCCGAGAAATCATCAACGGTGAGAAGGTGGGCGAGGCGCTGCACCTCTCAACCGAGGAACTTGCATTCTACGATGCGCTGACCAAGCCTGAGGCTGTGAGAGATTTCTACACAAACGACCAACTGATGGCCATTACTCATGAATTGACTGATACGCTGCGCAAAAACAAGACAATAGATTGGAATTTAAAAGAGAGTGCCCGGGCAGGAATGCGTCGGTTAGTCAAACGGCTGCTCAAGAAATACAAGTATCCGCCTGAGGGGCAGGAGGACGCTCTGAATACCATCATGGAGCAGTGCGAAATGTGGTCGGAGAATAATTGATCTTATACATCGTTCCCAATCTATAAGTGTCAACTCAATGAGTATACATGGGAACAATTTGGGAACAATCTTAAAAACAGAAAGAGTTAAGTGTTGAATAATCAATCACTTAACTCTTTTCTTTGTACCCGGAGCCGGGATCGAACCGGCACAGTATTGCTACCATTGGTGTTTGAGACCAACGCGTCTACCAATTCCGCCATCCGGGCGG
>RCNI01001403.1_pt1 | contig 12951 bp, 13 predicted proteins | sample 2041151 | NCBI WGS metagenome assembly RCNI01 (sample SAMN09708214, study PRJNA481090) | feces metagenome | isolation source: feces | place: Antarctica: Albino Rookery | reverse complement strand
TATAAGGTATGTAAGCAAGATATTGGTATTTTTATACTAATATACTTGCTGTCCTCTTATTGAAGTCTTATTAAACAAGAACCTGCCAGTGTTAACTGTGCAGAGCAGTCAGCTAATAATATTTAAAAGGAGGCTGTTCTATGCGAAAAAATGGTTACCATAAATTAACTATCAAATTAGCTTCTGTCTCCTTTCTTCTAGGATTAAGCTTAATAGCTCTTCCTAAAATTCAAGACAATATTGAAGAAAAAACAAAAATTACTGTTACTGAGGAAGTCCAACCTCTACAAAGAGAAAGTCAGTTAATAAATACGCTGCAAACAAGTGCTTTCTCAGAAACATATAAAGTATCCAAACAACAAATAAAAGACAAATCTTTTATGGAAAAAGTAAAAGATTTTCTTTTTAAAATATTCCATTAATGAAAGGAGATATTTCTATGGACAAATTTATGAGTTTTGCAAAGAATGTAGCCAAGGTTTCTGAACTTAAAGCCAAGAAACTTTCCAGAGTAACTACTAAGAACGACCTTCTCTTCCGTTTGGGTGAGCAAGTTTATTCTCAATTCCCTACCCTGGATGTTGAAGCTATTAACACTATGATTGGAGAAGCCCATCGCTTGGACTTTGAGATTGAGAGTCTAGAAGAAGCAATCAATTATGCTAAGGGCCTCAAGATCTGTAAACAGTGTGGAGCTGCAATGAAAAGCGACATGGCTTTCTGCGGAAAGTGTGGAGCCAAGTTTGAAGATCCTGTTGAGTCTGAAGAGGCTGAATGCAAGTGTGATAAATGTGACAATTGCGAGGACGAAGTCCCTGCAAAGGACGTTACTGACGAAGAGCTCTTTAACAAAGGTGCTGAATCTGAAGATAAAGATACAGAAGCTTAATTAAACAAAAATACCCATTATATATAAATATGATGGGTATTTTTTATGTATTTTTTTTATTGAGCTTGACAAAAGAGGCACATATGTGCTATAATATAATTAACCTAAAAATAGGAAAATATCCAAATAAGGAATTATTATAAGCGCTGACAGGAAGGAGGAGCTACTTGAACAGTAGCGCATAAGTATGATTTATATTGATAAGAAAAATAATGTCTATGATGAAAAGCCATCTAATATAGAAACAAGGCCGATGATGACTATTAAAGAAGCTTGTGATGCTTGGAATGTTGAGGGGAGTTGGTGTCGTAGGATCGCTCCCAAGGTAACTGGTGCAAGACAGCTGATTATTCACGGTAGAAATACCTGGGTTATTCCCGCAGATGCAGCTAAACCTACAAAAGATATTAAGAGGGTCTTTACCCATGCTAAAAACTAACTTCTTATATAAAGCAAAGCACCAGAATACCTGGATTCATGGTTATCCTTTTATTAAGAATGGAAAAGTCTTCTTAAAAGAAAATGAATCTGGGACAGAGTATGAAGTTGATGAAAAGACACTCTGCAAAAAAATAACTTCGAAATACTACGAAAATGACATCTTTGAATACCAGGGATATCAGTGGGTTCTTAAATACTGTAAAGAACTCTTTGGCTATCAATTGACAAGAGAAGATGAAGATATTCATTTTACGCATTATCTACCTTTGGCCTTATTGGATGATGCTAAATTTATAAAAAATAAAAATGATTAAACTAAAAGAAAGGATAAGTCATAAATTATGACAGGTTGATATATGGAAACGGCAGAACTAGATATGACAACTATAAAGCTGAAAAGCCCTACTCGGGGTAATGTAACTATTAAGCAGATGGTCGAAATCGTTCGAGATTATGTTAACGCAATGCCTTTGGAACAGTATGATATTACAATAGGTACAGACTCTCAGAACTTTGATCGTACTAAAATTGTAATGGTTGTAGCTGTTCACAGAAGAGGAAAGGGAGGAATTTTCTTCTATAAAGTTGTTTATCAGAAGAAGATTACTAACATTCGTGTTAAGTTAACAAAAGAAACTTCTCTTTCATTGGCACTGGCTGATGAATTTCTGAAAGAAATGGAAGAGGAATTTTACAGAAGCGGATTTGATTACCAGGCAGACAATATCAACTATGCAATTCATGTTGATGCAGGTCATGATGGAAAAACAAACGCTTTGATTCCTGAAATCACTGCATGGGTAGAGGCTCAGGGTTATCATGTCAAAGTTAAGCCAGATTCTTACGCTGCATCCTCTATCGCAAATAAATTCTCCAAGTGAATTGCCTACCACCTGAATGAAGTAGGTTTTCTAGTTATATTTTTACAAACAAATCCCTGCAATAGAAATTCTATTGTAGGGTTTTTTTGCTTAATACTTCTGAATCTGTTATACTTAAAGTATCAAAAGTTTTGATAAAAACAGAAAAGGAGGATATTTATGTGCAATTCGAAATTTCACTGTGCTGAGTGTGGAAGCTCTGATGTTTTCATGCTTTCCACAAAGGTTGATCCGAAAAATATTGATATTGGAACAGTCAATGAAGGAACCAGCCTTACAAAGGAGGAATTACCCTACTATGTAGGAGGCTATTTCTGCAAAGAATGCCAAACTTTTGTTACTGTTATCGACGAAATGGGTGCAGCAACAGAAAAACAGCTTAATTATTTGCAGAAACTGTGCAAGAAAGCTGGCAAGGAGATGCCTAAGAACATTTCTTCTAAAGAAGCAGGCAAAATGATCTGGTCTTTGAGAAAGAAAACAGCCCCTGCTGCAACCGATAAGCAGAAAAACTGTCTGCGAAAGTTGATTGAAGATTCTGGTAAACAGCGTTATTCAACCATTGATGTAGACGCATTAAATGTAATCGATGCAAGTAAATGGATTCAGGAAATTCTGGATCAGAAAGGATAAAAGATGGTAATTTTTGAAAAGGAAGGTGATGTCTGTAACCAGAAAAAGCAAGTAGTAATTGCCCATTGTATATCAGTTGATTGCGCTATGGGTGCAGGTGTTGTAATTCCTATCATGAAAAAATTCCAAGGATTAAAACCTGCTTGCCAGGAATATGTAGCAAATTCCAAAGATGCTTTGGGATCAACTTTTCGCTATAAAACTGATGCAGGAGTATGTTACAACATGTTTACAAAAAGACATGTAAGAGACAACTTTGAAACTTTGGGAGACTGCTACCTTACAGCTCTTCATTTTTGCTTGGTAGATCTTAGAGATGCTATGCTTGCAAACAATGAAGAATTTCTGGCAATTCCTAAAATTTGCTCTGGCTTAGACCGTTGTTCCTGGAATACAGTTAGAGCGATTATTGAGGAAGTATTTGCAGATACAAACATCAAAATCAAAGTCTGCTTATTTAATGAAAGGAGATAATAATGAGAGATGTAAAAAGAATTGAACCAACTCTTGCAAAGATTCGGGAGTATTGGTATCAGCATCCCGATTTGAGACTTAGCCAAATTTTGGCTATTATGGCTAAGGGTGACCCTTTCTATATGGAAGAGGAGACGTTAATCCAGCGTCTAGACGAAGCAAACAAACAGGACTACATTGCAGAGATGAAAGAACTCGTTGCTAATGAAGACCATGAGCTTGCTCACATCAAAGGAGAAGAGATTCTTTGTAAAATTCTTATTACCGAAGGGTATGAAGATCTGATAAACGAATATAAGAAAATTCCTAAATGGTAAACATAAGGCCTAACCGTCAAGGTTGGGCCTTTTTTTCTGAATTTTTTGTGTTTCTACTATACTTATTTAGTTAAAAGTGTTAGAATAAAAAAGTAAAACAAAATAAGGAAAGGAAGTTTTAATATATGAAAAATAATGAAAATGACAGTGCTTTAAATGATGAAGAAAAAGTAAAACGCACTGAATTAGAAGAAGAAAATTTAGCTCCGTGTGATGAAGAGGAAACTTTAAATGATGCAGTTAAAAAGAATGTAAATGAAACTGAAAATACACAGGAAGATACGTCTTCTGATGTAAATTCTAATAATACATTAAATAAAAAGTATACCTGGTCTATAATTGGTTTGGCGGCAGTAATGATTGGTGCTTCTTTAGGTGGAGGATTTCTGGGTTTGAAATTAGCTATGAAGTATCAGGTTACAAAGAATCTTGAACAGTATAAAGTAAGCGTTGTAGATACTTTTAGCAATAAGGTTGATGACTTAACTGATGTTTCTAACATTGTTGAAGAAGTTATGCCTTCTATTGTATCTATTACTTCTATGACTCAGATGCAGCATGGTTTTGGATGGAATATAGAGACATACGAGACTCCAAGTTCAGGGTCTGGTGTTATTTATTCAAAAAGCGATAGTGACTTATTTATTGTTACTAATTATCATGTAATTGCTAACTCTTCATCTCTTTCAGTAGGATGGTTTGATGGAACAACAAGCAAAGCTGAGATTGTTGGTTATAGTGAAGCAAACGATTTAGCTCTTGTTAAAGTGCATCTTTCTGACATTACTGAAAAAACTGTTTCTAATTTAAAGATTGCAGTTTTTGGAGATTCTGATAAATGTAAGGTTGGTGAAGGTACAATTGCTATTGGTAATGCAATGGGCTATGGCCAGACTGTAACTGAAGGCATTGTCAGCGCTTTAAATAGAGAATTGAAATTTGAAGATGGAAGATCTATGTATATGTTACAGACAAGTGCAGCAATTAATCCAGGAAATAGTGGAGGTGCTTTACTTAATGCAAAGGGAGAAATTATCGGTATCAACTCTGCAAAATTAGCAGATGCAACTATTGAGGGTATGGGATATGCTATTCCTTCCAATATTGTAAATAAAGTTATAAATAATATTCTTGAAGGAAAGCCTATTGAAGAAACAGGCCCTGTAACTCTGGGTATTAAGGGATATGATGTTAATGATTCCATGGTTAATATTTACAAGATGCCTAAGGGTGTTTGTATTCAGGAAGTAATGCCCAAGTCTCCTGCAGAAGCTGCTAAGTTAATGCCTGGTGATATTATTACAGGAATAAATGATATCCCTGTAACTTCTATTGTTCAGCTGAAATCAATGCTGGAAGGAATTGAAAAAGGAAGTTCTGTAAAATTAACAATTCAACGTCAGGAAAATGATGCTTACGCTGAACAGACTATAACAATTAGCTTTTAATTTAAAAATATACAAAAGGACAAGCCATAAAGCTTGTCCTTTTTCTTGAAACTTTTGCTCTAATTTGCTATAATAAAATTGCAAGTTTGATATTAGAGAAAAGGAGTAATGGAGAATTTACCTTACAAATTTGCCAAAATAAAAAAGGAGGAATAAAGAGATGTTTGCTCATCTTCACACACACACCGTCTATTCCTTACTGGACGGCGCAATTAAGGTAACAGATTATGTTGCCCGAGTTAAGGAAATTGGATGTACTGCTGCTGCAGTTACTGACCACGGTAACATGTTCTCGGTTATTGACTTCTATAAGGAGTGTAAAGCCCAGGGCATTAAACCTATTTTAGGCTGCGAGGTCTATGTAGCCCCTTATGGAACAACCCGTTTTGACAGAACCTCTAATAAAGGAGAGAACGAAGACGCCCGTTACAACCATCTTATTCTGTTTGCAAAATCTAACAAGGGTTATCAGAACCTTTGTAAGATTGTGTCTGCAGGATGGACTGAAGGCTTTTATTATAAGCCTAGGGTTGATATGGAAATTTTGGAAAAATATCACGAGGATGTGATTTGTTCCAGTGCCTGCCTTGCAGGTGCCATTCCTCAGGCATTGCTCAACGGAAAGTATGATTTGGCTCTGAAAATTGCCAGAGAGTACCAGGAGATCTTTGGAAAAGATGATTTCTACATTGAACTCCAGGATCATAACCTGAGAGAAGATAAGCAAGTTACTCCGCTGCTTATTAAGTTGGCAAGAGAGATCGGTGCAAAAGTTATTGCAACCAATGATGCCCACTATCTCAACAAGGAGGACGAAGAAGCTCATGATGTCCTTCTCTGTATCCAGACTGGCAAGAAGCTGGCAGATGAAAACCGCATGAAATTTGAAACTTCTGAGTTCTATGTAAAGAGCGAAGAAGAAATGCGTGAACTTTTCAGCTATATCCCTGAGGCTATCGACAACACAATGGAGATTGCTGACAAGTGCAATGTGGAGTTTGAGTTTGGCAAAATCAAACTTCCTGACTATGAAATCCCCAAAGGCTTTAAGGATTACTACGATTACTTCGTACACCTTTGCCATGATGGAATGATCGAAAGATACGGCGAAAATTGTCCTAAGGAGTATTGGGATCGCCTGGACTACGAAATTTCTATTATCAGTAAGATGGGATTTATTGGATACTATCTCATCGTTTGGGATTTTATCAATTATGCCAAAACCCATGACATTCCTGTTGGTCCTGGTCGTGGTTCTGGTGCAGGCAGTATCGCTGCCTATGCCATTAAAATCACGAATATCGACCCTATGAAGTACGGTCTTCTGTTCGAGCGTTTCCTGAACCCCGAACGTGTTAGCATGCCTGATTTCGACGTTGATTTCTGTTACAACCGTCGTCATGAAGTCATTGACTATGTTACAAGGAAGTATGGTTCAGAAAGAGTTAGCCAGATTGTTACCTTTGGTACTATGGCAGCAAAGAACGCAATTCGAGATGTTGCTCGAGTAATGGATATTCCTTATACAGAAACAGACAGAATTGCAAAGATGGTTCCTGAAGATCCCAAAATGACCATTGAGAAGGCACTTGCGCTAAACCCTGAGTTCAAAGCAGCATATGACAGTGAAGAAGTTACTCACAAAGTTGTTGATATGGCCCTTAAGGTCGAAGGCAACCCCCGACACTCCTCTAAACATGCTGCAGGTGTGCTTATTGCTGATAAGGACATCACGGATTATGCGCCTCTGATGACTTCTGATGGCGAACATGTCATTCAATTTCCTATGACAACTCTTGAAGACTTAGGACTTGTCAAAATGGACTTCCTTGGATTGAGAACTTTGACGGTAATCAAGGATGCAGAAAAAGCCATCAACAAGAAATATGGTGTAGGTCTAAATATGGATAAGCTCAACATCGAGAAATATCCTGAGGTGTACGAGATGCTCGTAAAAGACAACACAATTGGTGTTTTCCAGTTTGAGTCTGAGGGCATGACCTCTATGCTGAAGCAGATGTTCTACGATATTGACCGAGTTCAACAGGCTAAAACTGAAGAGGAGAAAACTGCATTAGGTCACGAGTTCTTCGAACGTCTGATTGCAGGAATCTCTCTCTATAGACCTGGTCCCATGGATTTCATTCCTCAATATATCGAAGGAATTCGAGACCCTAGTAGTATTCATTATGATTGCCCGCAGCTTGCTCCTATTCTGGGTAAGACTTACGGAGTAATCGTCTACCAGGAGCAAGTTCAGGAAATTTGTCGTGAACTCGCTGGTTTCTCCTATGGACGTGCAGACAAGATTCGTCGAGCTATGGGTAAAAAGAAGAAGTATATCATGGATGCTGAGCGTCAGGTTTTCCTTTATGGCAATAAGGACACTAAGGCTGAAGATGAGGCTTATGTTCCTGGCTGTATTGCTAATGGTATCGATGAGAATGCTGCTTTGGTTATCTGGGGCAAGATGGAAGAGTTTGCAAAGTACGCTTTCAATAAGAGCCATGCAGCATCTTATGCTGTTGTGGCATTCCAGACTGCTTGGTTGAAGTATTTCTACCCTGTCGAGTATATGGCAGCACTGTTAACTTCCGTAACAGGAAATAAGGATAAGCTTCCTTTCTACAGTAATGCATGTCAGAAGACTCTGGGAATTGAGATTCTAAAACCAGACATCAACAACAGTAATGTTGGCTTCTCTTCTGTTGAAGATAAGATCCTGTTCGGTCTAGAAGGAATCAAAGCTGTTGGTTCTGCGATTTCTGAAGAGATCGTTAAAGAAAGAGATAAGCATGGTAAGTTCACTTCTGTGTTTGACTTCGCTGAACGTCTTTCTTCTAAGGGTCTGTCTAAGACCTCTATGGAGTCTCTGATTAAAGCTGGTGCTTTTGACGGACTTGGTTATAATCGTGCAGAACTACTCAGCTCAAACGAGATCATTCTGGCAGCTGCTAAAGAACGCACGAAAATCAAAGAATCTGGACAAGTAAGCCTCTTTGACTTTATGCCAGATAAGGACGCTTTAAAGTATCCTGCCCTGGATCGTTCCGCTGACCTCATTGAGGATATTCGGTTGAAGTTTGAGAGAGAAGTTACAAATCTGTATATTTCTGGCAATCCACTGTCTAAGTATTCTAAAGCTATTGAAGCTGTGGGTGCTATGAATCTTCGTGAAATAAACGAAAAAGTTGCTGCTGGTGCACTGCATAATAGAGATACTGCGTATGTTGCAGTTATCCTCAACAACGTAAAACGCAAAATCACGAAAAAGGGCACTCCTATGATGATGTGTAGCATTCAGGACATCGACTTTGAAGGCAGCATGATTGCTTTCAGCCAGACTCTGGAATCCTATGAATTCCTTTTTAAGGATGATTCTGTGGTTATGGTTAAGGCAACAATTGATTGTCGTGATGATGATTCTGTGGCATTTATTGCTAATGCTCTTTACGAGATGCCTACCAATACTGCAGATCAAGAGAGCTTCGCATCTTTTGTGAAAGACGTTCTGCCTCGTCCTAAGAAGGAAAAGGCTCCTGTCTATGCACGTAGCGAACCTGTTGCTCCTAAGGCAACAAAAACTGCCTATAAGAAAGGTCTCTATATCCGCTTGAAAGAGCGGGCACAGCTTGAAAGTTATGTGGATGCTGTAAAAGTTGCTCCTGGTCAGACGAATGTCTATTTCTATGATGCAGCAACTAAGCAGATCCTGTACAACCCTAACGTTAAGGTTAATATCAACAGTAAAGAGTTGATTGATACTTTACGGGCCATGATTGATAGCATGGACGATCTGAAGATAGTCAGATAATAAAGAAGAGAGGTGAGCTTAGCTCATCTCTCTTTTTTTGTATTATAAAAGAATATTGAATACCTCTATGTAATGATATATAATTATTATATATTTAAATTAAGAACTAGAAAGGAGGCAAGCTACAGGTATTTTATTTACTAAGTAGCGTCAAATAATGGCAGCAAAAGGCCCAAGATCTGATTTTAATGGAATTAATGTAAAATCAGGAAAGATGAAAGAAGAACTGGATTTTTCAGCTTTTATGAGAGATGTTATTTCTAATGAAGAAAATGAACAATTACCTCCTCCCTCTCCTCCTAAAAGAAAAGATCTTTCAGAAGAGGAGTATAAGCGAATCAGCCAGGAAAGTGAAGAGGCTTTCGCATCAATAGTACGCAATAATGAGGAAGTTACAATTTCTGATATTGAAGAAATTCCAGAGGAACCAAATTGTTCTAGTTTTCTTGAAACTACAAAGGGTGAAAAAGTTGAATATTTCCCAAATCTTCCTTTTAACCAGCAACCTAGACCTAAGAATTATAACCAGAATAGAACAATTCAGAAACTTTCCGAGATTGAAACAGAGAAAAAACTTCAGGAATTAAATATAGAAAAAGAAGAAATTTCAGCTACTTCAAAAGAAATTGAAAGAGAAAAAGTTGAAGAAATTAATGAAGAGGTAAAGGCAGCACAAGAGGGAAAAGAAGAAATCTATGAAGAAACTGCTCCTAAGAGAACAATTCCTTCTAAATATAATAATGATGAAAAACCTTCTGAAACTGAAGAAAAACTATCCATGAAGGAGGAAAAATCTCGTAAAAAGAAATATAAGGAAGAAGCTAAAAAAGCTAGAAGTAAGAGTAAGGAAAAACCTCAAAAGGGAAAGAAAACAAAAGATCAATCTAGTGATCTTGAAAAAAATTCCCATAATATAAAGAAAACAATTTCTCCTGAAAAACTAGCAGCTAAACACTTCCCTAAAACTTATTACGACCCTGTTGATATTGAAATAGACAGAGAAACGGGAGAAGAAGGATACTATTTCAACATTGAGAAAACTTTAAGAAAATATAATGCTCTTTGGATTACAAAAATTATACCTTTAAGAGTTTTAGATAAATTAACTTATGATAAGCCTCTGTTTGATAACTATGCTATTCAGCAGCATAACAAAACTGTAAAACTGAATAATTCATCTGCAGAAGACCAATATGTTTACGAAAATAGAAATAAGATGATTAAATTTATGTCTTTAGCAGGAGTACTTATAGCTATTGCTTTATTTGTTGTACTGAAGGTTATTCCTGATTCACGCTATGATAGTGCTATTGAATCTGCTAAAAACAGTCAATGGTCAACAGCTTATCAGGAATTTAAAGAGTTAGGAACCCATAAGAATTCTAAATTCTATGGAAAATACTCAGAAGCAATGACTCAATTAAAAGATAAAAAGTATGATGAAGCCAAGAAGAATTTTGAATTACTTCTTGATTATCAGGATCTTTTCCCTTCTTCTATTATAGATATGGTAAATGAGTGTGATTATCAGAAAGCTATTTCAATTTATTCTTCTAAGGATTTCTATGAAGCTATGAAAATTTTTGCAACAATTCCTAAATATAAAGAATCGACAGATTATTACTATAAGTGTGGATATCTTATTGCTTCTAAATATGAAGAAGAAGGAGATTTAAAGAATGCTCTGGATGCTTATTATAGAGTAAGAGCTTATAGGGATGATAATAAAAACGCAACAGAAGATGTTCAGAGATTAGCAAGACAAATGTATGATACTGCTATAAACTACTACCATTCTCAAAAGTATGAAGATGCCTTAACTGAATTTAAGTTCCTGGCAAAATACAGTTATAAAGATAGCAAATCCATGATTAGCCAGTGCCAATATAGAAATGGACTTAATAAGTTTAATCAAGGAGACTTAGAAGGTGCAAGAGAGTCTTTAGCCCCTATCTTAACTTATAAAGACAGCAACGCTATGTACAAAGAATGCACTTATAAGATTGCACAGCAAAAATATGCTGAATCTATTGAATCTTCTTTGGCTGAATATGGAAAAATTCCTACATATAGAAATGTTCCTAATATTATGAACCAAAATGTTTTCGTTCTTTATGGCAAATGGACCATTATTGAAATGAATGGTTCTAAGACCGTTCCTGTCGATTTTAAATTTAATTCAGGGGGATTATTTGAAACTGACAAAAAGGTACTTTATACCGCTATTTCAACAGAGGCCTCTCATCATCCTTATATATGGGATGGTGAAAAATATGTCACAGAAGATGGAAACTATACTTTATCAGCAACAGCTATTACAAACAATCAGATTAAGCTTGTATGTACTCAGCCAGAAAAAACAGTTGAATTTACTTGTATAAGAAAACAAAGTTATCTGAATATGCTTAATACTCCAAAGGACGAAGAAAGTAATACAGATATCTTTGAAGATGAAGAATCTACTAATGACATTATTACGAGAATTCTTCAAGACTATATTAATAATAAGACTGATGGTACAGTTATTCTTAACGAAAAAGAATTCAACGCTCTGATGATTATTCAGGGACAAAATACAAACATGGAATAAAAAAAGCCCTTGGATAATCCAAGGGCTTTTTCTTTTAGTTATTTCTAATTGTCTTATCGTATTCTTCCCAGTAGCTCTTATATTGTTTTACATTATCCAAATGTTCCTGATAGGTTTTAGCAAAGACAAGATCTGAATTACTAGAATCAGTAGAGCAGAAATACATATATTTTTCATTAATAAAGGATTGATCAGGATTTAATACTGCATTGATAGCCTTTAAAGAGGGATTACCAATAGGAGAAGGAATCATTCCTTTATTTTTATAAGTATTATAAGGCGAATCCATATTGAACTGTTTATTACTAAGAGACATTGTGTTAGATGTGTTAGAAACATATCTAATTGTTGAGTCGCACTGCAAGCTCATATTATTTTCAAGTCTATTATGAAGAACAGCAGAAACTTTACTAAAGTCTCCCTCATTTCCTTCTTTCTGAATAATAGAAGCAAGAGTAATAATATTTTTTGTAGTGTATCCCATTTGTTTAGCCTTCTCCTGCAACTCAGGAGTATAAAGCTCATTAAAGCGATTTAACATTTTTGCAATAGCATCAACTGGCTTTGTATTGTAATAAAAATCATAAGTATCAGGGAATAGATAACCTTCAAGTAAATATTCACCTTCAAAATTCTCTACATTTAAATAAGAATAAGCTTCGTTATCTTTAAAGGATAAACCTTCTTTGCATTCCTGCAAAAAGTTTTCTTTATCATAAATAACGTTTTCTTCATACAAAATATTTGTAATTTCCGAGATGCTGCTACCTTCAGGAATTCTCACAGAAACAATAGTTGAGGTGTCATGATTACCTTTTCCAAGAATAGAAATAATTTTATCTGCATCCATATCTCTTGATAAGTAATAAGTACCACGACTAACTTTTCCAGCAGTTCCTGACAATTGAGCTCTTAACTGAAAAGCTAAACTGTTTTTTATCAAACCTGCCTCTTCTAAATCTTTCGAAATCGAAGATAATCGACTAGATTCAAGCGTAATTGTTTGAAGCTCAGTGTCTGTTTTATCTACTGGTTCTATTGCAAAATTAAAATAAATCATAATCCCACAAAATAAGAGCCCTACAATTGAAAGAATAGAGAAAACAGGTATAATAATACTCTTTTTCATAAAAATCTCCTTTCTTTATAATTACATTTATATTAACATAAAAATAAGCACTAATCAACAAAAAATAAAGAGGGAGAATGAATCTCCCCCTAAAGTTTTAATCTCTTGCAACAGGAAAATAGTTTACATCTTCGCCATCTTCGAATGTGCAAAAAATAATTTTTTCTTGTTGAATTTCTTGTGTTCCCAACATAAGAAATTCATTACTTTTCGCAAGAAATGAAGAATTCAAAGACAAGCAAGTAACTAAAATCATCCCTAAAATACTAGCTTTTTTAAACATATTCTTTTATCCTTTCTTGTAATTATAAATTAGCTTCAGGGGTCCCTACTCC
>RCNI01001402.1_pt1 | contig 12953 bp, 12 predicted proteins | sample 2041151 | NCBI WGS metagenome assembly RCNI01 (sample SAMN09708214, study PRJNA481090) | feces metagenome | isolation source: feces | place: Antarctica: Albino Rookery | reverse complement strand
TGCAGATGCTCAATAACACGGAATGCAGGGCTTTCACGGTAGTCATCAATATCCTGCTTATAAGCAACACCCAGAACCAGAACCTTGGATCCGTTGAGTGCTTTTTTGCGTTCATTCAGAATGTCCGCTGCACGTTCTACGCAGTATTCAGGCATACGGTCGTTAATCATCATGGAAGACTCAATCATAGAGGTATGGAATTCATACTCTCTTGCCTTCCAAGTGAGGTAATAGGGGTCCAGAGGAATGCAGTGACCACCCAGACCGGGGCCGGGGTAGAATGCCTGGAAACCGAAGGGTTTTGTCTTAGCAGCTTCGATTACTTCCCACACATCAATCCCCATCTTGTTGCACAGGATAGCCATTTCGTTGACCAGACCAATGTTAATATTACGGTAAGTATTTTCCAGAATCTTTTCCATTTCAGCAACTGCAGGAGAAGAGACCTTAAATACCTTGCTTTCCAAAACAACTTCGTACAGTGCTGCAATCACTTCGGTTGCATCCTGACCAATTGCGCCAACAACCTTGGGGGTATTCTTCGTCTTGTAAATCAGGTTGCCCGGATCAACTCGTTCAGGAGAGAAGCCCAGATAGAAGTCCTCGCCGCACTTCAGTCCGGTACCTTCTTCCAGAATGGGCTTAAGCAGCTCTTCGGTAGTGCCGGGGTAAGTGGTGGATTCCAGAACCACAGCGGTACCCTTCTGCAGGTACTTTGCTACCTCAATCGCAGAGTCACGAACGTAGCTAATGTCAGGCTGCTGGTGATCGTCCAAAGGTGTAGGTACGCAAATTGCAACAAAGTCTACATTTTTGATAAAGCTATAATCGGAAGTTGCAGACAGTTTACCGGCTTTAACCAAATCGGACAGCTCGTCATCGACCACATCACCAATGTAGTTTTTGCCTGCATTGACCATATCGACCTTCTGCTGCTGTACATCAAAACCGATGCAAGTAAAGCCAGCTTTGGCCTTTTCTACTGCCAGAGGCAGACCGACATAGCCCAGACCTACAATGCCAATTGTCAGGCTACGATTTGCAATTTTGTCCAACAAGGACTGTTTCATAGTATCATTCATTTGTGTAATTCCTCTAGTACTCTCCGATTCTGCAAACCCCTTGCTTGCAGTCATATAAGCTAAATTTTACATCATCACCGTTTCAATTTCAAGGTCAAGACACCATGAATCGCTACTATTTGTGAAATTTTCCGCAAAAAAATTACCGGCAGAATGGTTCATTTCCTTCTACCGGTAGGGTTGTTTTAAATTAGACCGTATGCAATTTTCAGTTTCAGCACGTTCAGCACCGACTCATTGATGCGTTCCTGAGGAATTTCTCCGGTGCGAACTGCATCGGAAACCGCCTTAATGTAAGGTTCCGGATTGTGGACATAAAGCACATCATTACCGGCCTTGATTGCCTCTACTGCATAGTTCGGATCGTCCCCTAAAGCGGACAAATCTTCCGTAATGATTACACCTTCAAAGCCCAGTTCCCTGCGCAGCATTTTATGTACACTTTTGGACAGGCTGGCCGGGTGTTTTTCATCAATGGCAGTCACCGTATTGTGACCAACCATCACCATTTTTGCACCAGCGGAAATACCTGCTTTAATGGGCAAAAAGTCTGCGCTTTGCAATTCCTGGAACGAGCGTTCATCGGTTCCGGTTGGACTAGTCATATTGCCATAGCCGGGGAAGCTATTGAGCACAGAAATCATCTCATGGCGTTCCATTTCGCTGACTACCTTATCTACATAGCGGAAAGTCACATTTTCGTCCTTATCCACAGCTCGGCTATACATGTACGCACCTGCTTCCGTGGTTACATCGCAGATTGGTGCGAAGTTCATATTGATGCCCAATTCTTTGAGCAACACAGATTTTTCTGCCGCATCGCTTTGCACCAGAGAAAGGCCGCCGGTAATATACAACTCAGAGGGAGACAAAAAGGCAAGAGCACGCAGATTGGGATTTCCGCTCACGGGAACAACTTCCCCGCCTTCTTCGTGCACGCCAATAAACATAGGAATTTCCGAAGCGTCCTGATAGGCCTTGATTTCCGATTCTACCTTTTCCTTAGACTTTTCCCCAAACCATTCTTCATCAAGGACATACCCGCCAAGGCCGTACTCTTTGGTCACTATCTTTGCATCTTCGTCGGGACAAACCACCATAAACAGCTGTCCGATTTTTTGTTGCATCGTCATTTTTCCAAGGACTTGCTGTGCTCGATTGGCAATATCTGTTTCCGTTTTTGTCGGGAATCCGGTTACTCTGGAATCCCAGTTTTGTCCGGCTACCATCGACAAACAGCCAACAGCAATCATCGCCAGTATCCCCAATAATACAATATCTCGTTCACGCTTTGTAAAGCCCATAAGCTGCCCCACCTCTAATTAATGTCTTATAGACGTAGTATACCATAAATTTGTTTCGAAACCAGTCGAAAACCGTAAAAAAAGCACACTAGTTTTAGTGCGCTTTTTTATTTTGCTGCATTAAGCAATTTTTTTGTGTATTCATGTTGGGGATTGTTGAATACTTGTTCTTTCGTCCCATATTCCACAACCTCACCGTTCTTCATGACCATTACACGGTCGCAAATCTGCCAAACCACATCCATATCATGGCTAATAAACAGATAACTCAATCCCAAATCACGCTTCAGTTCCAGAAGCAGTTCCAAAATCTGCGCCTGAATGGTTACATCCAGCGCAGAAACCGGCTCGTCCGCAATCACGAATCGAGGAGAACCGATAATCGCTGCACCGATGCCTACTCTCTGGCGCTGACCGCCGGAAAGCTGTTTGGGCTTACGGTGATAGTAACTTTCATCCAGTCCCACACGGCAGAGCATTTCTTCGGCCAGTTTTTTTCGGGTTGCCTTATCCACCCCAGCATTACGCAAGGGTTCTTCCAAAATCCAGCCGATGGTCCTTGCCGGATTCAGCGAAGCTGCCGGGTCCTGAAACACCATGCGTGGGCGTTCGTCCTGAAGAATAATTTCACCGTCTTTTTCCTTATTGATGCCCAAGATTGCACGAGACAGTGTGGTTTTACCACAACCCGATTCACCGACAAGGCCAAGGATTTCCCCTTCTTCTACGGTAAAGCTCACATCGTGCAGCACCTGACGGCGAATCATTTTTCCACCATGGCGTTCCTTGTAATATACATTTAAATGATTAACTTCCAACATATTCTGCATAGCTCACCGCTTTCTGGTCGGTATGGATGCAATGAGCTTTTGTGTATATGCATCCTTGGGGTGGTTAAACACTTCTTCCACAGCGCCTTCTTCCACAATGACGCCGTGATTCATTACAATCACACGGCTGCAAAGCTGACGAATGACACGCAAATCATGGGATATAAACAAAATCGACATACCCTTTTCGGCATTCAGTTTCTTCAGTAACTTCAGAATTTCCGCCTGAATGGTCACATCCAGTGCAGTCGTCGGTTCGTCGGCAATCAGCAGCTTGGGGGAGCCAATAATTGCACTGGCAATCATGACTCTCTGTCGCTGACCACCGGAAAGTTCATGGGGGTATTTCCGATAAGCCCGCTCCACATCCGGAAGTTCTACATCATGCATTGCCTGAATCGCCAGTGCCTTACGCTCAGCCTTACTGAGATTGGTGTGGATTGCCAACACTTCCTCCACCTGCTTGCCTATGCGCATAGTGGGGTTAAGGCTGGTCATGGGTTCCTGAAACACCATAGCAATTTCCTTGCCTTGGATTTTTCGCAGTTCTTCACGGCTAAGTCCCACAAGGTTTCGTCCGTCGAGACAAATTTCTCCGGTGATGGCTGCGTGTCTGGGACTGAGTCCCGACAGAGCCAGAGCCGTCTGGGTTTTACCAGAACCGGATTCGCCGACAATGCCCACAATTTCGCCCTGTGCAATATCGAAACTAATTCCATGTACGGCTTCTTCCTGCTCACCATGTTCCATAAAGGACACTCTTAAATCACGAACCTGAATCATTTCTGCACCTCCTGCTCCTGCATACCCTGTCCCAACAGGGAGACGCCCAGAATCAAAAGGACTATGAATCCGCCGGTAAAAATCGCACACCAAGGAGTAGTGAACATGGTTCCCTGTGCCTCAGACAGCATACGGCCAAGGCTGGCATCCGGGGGCTGTACGCCCATGCTCAAATAACTCATGCTGGCCTCAGCCAGAACGGCATTATTAAAGCCGATAGCCATAGCACTCAGCAGCACATTCTGCACGTTGGGTAAAATGTGCGCAAACATCACACGGAACGGCCCTGCACCCATAATGCGTGCATTCTGCACATAGTCCTTGGTGCGTTCCTTGGCAAATTCACCACGAACAATGCGGGAAAAACTGGGGATAAACAAAATGCCCAGTGTGAGAATAATCTTGTACTTACCTGCCCCAAATACACTCACCACAACCAGAGCCAAAAGCATACTGGGAAAAGCCGCAATGGAGTCACTCAGGCGCATGAGCAGTTCATCCAGCCAGCCGCCAAAGTAACCCGTTAAACTGCCAATCACAATGCCGACACTCGCACCGATTGCTACGGTGCAAACGGCAATCAGCAGACTTGTACGACCACCTTCCAGCACACGGCTGAACATATCACGGCCAAAGTTGTCCGTGCCAAATAGGTGCGTCAGGCAAGGTGCCATCTGCTTGTCCGCAGAGGACATGGCATTGGGGTCATAGGGTGTCCAAACGCACCCGATCAGTATCATCAGCACCAGTACGGCCGTTAGTACGCCGCCGATGCGTAAATTCCAATTGATTTGTTTTTTCATTGTTCCCCTCCTTAAGAAACTCTGATCCGGGGATCAATGCGCTGATACAGCAAATCAGCAATAAAGTTTACCACAATCACCAGAGCGGCCATCATCACAACGATTGCCTGTACCACAGGGAAATCTCGGTTCAAAATAGCCGTCAGCAACAGTCGGCCAATACCGGGAACAGAGAACACCTGTTCAATGATGATGCTGCCTGCTGCAATTTCACCAATGGTGGTGGCGTAGAAAGTCACCACGGGAATCAGCGCATTGCGCAGAACATGGTGAACGAGAACGGAGTTAAATTTTCTGCCTCTGGAGCGTGCCGTACGCACATAATCCTGCTGCAATTCCATAAGAACGGAAGAGCGCAGCAGCTTTGTAGCCATAGCAATTTTCGGCAGAGCGATGGCCAATGCAGGGAAAAACAAATACCCGAAGAAGCCGGGAATCGACTCATTGTAATTTACAAACTCACCTTGTGTGAACAGATGCAGCATCAGTCCAAATACCAAGGTGAAAATCATGCCCAAGAAGAAGGGCGGGAAACTCATAATAATCTGTCCCACAACGCCGGCGCCTACATCAGGCAGTTCTCCTGCGTGCTTGCCTTGCCACATACCCAGAGGAATAGACAGCAGCACAATCATCAGAAAACTCATAAGCGTGAGGGTTCCCGTAATGGGAAGTTTCGGCATAATCAGTTCCTTAACCGACATGGAGTAGCTGTAAGAAGTGCCCATATCGCCGAACAGGAAGTCTTTCAGCCAGTTAAAATACTGCACGAGGAAGGGTTCATTGAGTCCCAACTGCTCGCGCAGTGCTTCTAGTTTTTCAGGAGTTGCTTCCGTACCCAACATATGGGTTGCCGCATCACCGGGAATCACCTGAAAGGCCCAGAAGGCGAGAAGTGAAACCGCAAACAATGTAATAATGAGAATAAGTAGTTTCTTTAGTGTGTATTTCATTTTCTCGCCTCCTTTAAGGCTCAAGTAATCTTAGGGTTGAACGCTTATTCTGCGTTCCAGTACAGATGGCTCAGGTCGAGCACATACATGGGATAGAAGGTCAGACCTTCCAAGTGGGGATTAACCGCAACCATGTCGTAAATGTCCTGAATGTAGACATTTGCGGCCTGTTCGGTCAGAATGGTTTCCATCTGCTTAAACAGTGCAGTCTGCTGATCCACATCTACGCAAGAAACAGCCTTTTCGTACAGTGCATCGTACTCAGGGTTGTTAAAGTTAATCATGTTCTTGCCGTGAGTGGAAGTCCAGCGCTGCAGCATTGCACTTGCGGTCAAGGTTGCGGCATCAAAACCAACAACGGTGGACTGGAACTGTCTGCCGGTGTACACATCGCTTACCCAAGTGCCCCATTCAACCTGCTTAATATTTACAGTGATGCCAACCTGCTGCAGCATATTGGCAATAACTTCAGCGGTCTGTACATGCTGGGGGTAATTGGAAGGTACGGTAATGGTCATGGTAAAGCCATTCTCGTAACCGGCTTCTTTCAGCAGAGCCTTTGCTTTTGCCACATCATAGGTGTAGTAGTTGCTCAGCTCTTCCATGTAGTACTTGCCGAATGCGGGGAACATACTGCTGCCCACCGCAATACCGTTACCATCGCAGACAAAATCGATGACCGCCTGAACATCAATCGCATAGCACAGAGCCTGACGCACACGCACATCATCAAAAGGCTTTTCGTCGTGGTTCAGGTACAGAGCCTGTACCAACTTCATGGTGTCCTTTTCAATAGTGTACTGGTCTTCAACGCTCTTAACCTGGTCAGCAGTCAGATGTGCACACAAATCCACAGCACCACTCTTCAGACTCATTACCCAGCTGCCCGGGTCAATAATCTGATAGGTTACCTTGTTCAGATGCGCACCCTCACCCCAGTATTCATCAAACTTTTGCAAGATGATGTTTTCCTGTGGAGAACGGGAAGCGAACTTGAACGGACCTGTACCCACGGGAATGGTTGCCTGCTGAGTGTAGTCTTCAGGGATAATCGCTGCGTTGGTGGTAGCCAGATAAGCCAGGAACTCTGCGTTACCGCTCTTCAAGGTGATTTTGACCGTACGGTCATCCACCTTCTTTACGCTCTTAATGCCGCCGAGGGAATCGGCAGCAATGTAAGCGCCATCGTCCAGCAAACCGGCACAGCGAGAAATAGAAAAGACAACATCATCCGCGGTAACTGTTTCTCCGTTGTGGAACTGAATACCTTCACGAATAGTGAATGTGTACTCCGTGCCATCCGAAGAAACGTCGCACTTTTCTGCGACTGCAGGGACAATGTTGCCATTAGAATCGGCTTTTACCAAGCCTTCGAAAATATTAAAGTTAACTTCCCTGGTTCCTGCCGCCACTGCCATATGGGGGTCAAGACTGTCATCTAAGTCCTGAGGGATCGCCACAACGATTTCGTTGCTGGCTGCCCTCGCGGGAGCTTCAATCGCATCAGTAGAAGATTCCTTGCCTCCTGCGCATGCGCACAGTGAAGCAGTCATGGACAATACCAATACCATCAGGATAAAAGATTTTAAACCTTTTTTCATGGGTTCTCCTTATTTTTCAATTGAATTTCCCATTATTAAATTGTTCGGGCACATTGTACCATCACCATATCAAAATAGCAATAGTTTTGTCCCGATTTACCCTCAATTTTATCCGCAAAGTATGTTCACATTGTATAGTTAGCTTCATCTAACGAGTGGCGATTTTAGTCGTATTGCTAATCTTATATTCGTGCAATTTAATGTGCTTGACTTATAGGTTAGATTATACTAACATCTAGTCGTTAGATAATGCTAACAGTATAGCAATGGAGGTAAATTGTATGCCATTGACTCTCGTGCCAAGTGGCACAGAAGTATACATTAAGCGTGTCGGCGGAAAAGAAGAAACCAAACGATTTCTGGAAAATCTGGGATTTGTCGCAGGAACCATGGTAAAAGTCATTTCCAAAGTAGGCGAAAATGTAATCGTGAGCGTAAAAGATACGCGTGTGGCAATCAGTAGCGAGATGGCCAAAAAAATTATTGTTTAACTTTGAATGAACATATATAGGGAGGAAAAAGTATGACTTTGAAGGATGTAAAACCTGGAAACACGGTGAAAGTCACCGCGCTCCATGGTGAAGGCGCAGTAAAACGCCGCATTATGGACATGGGAATTACAAAAGGTGTTCGCATTTTTGTTCGCAAGGTTGCACCTCTGGGCGATCCCATTGAAGTAACCGTCCGCGGCTACGAACTGAGCCTGCGTAAAGCTGACGCAGACATGATTAGCGTAGAATTGGAGGCGGAAGCTTAATGAGCGAAAACATTTGTATTGCCCTTGCCGGTAACCCAAACAGTGGTAAAACTACACTGTTTAATGCACTGACCGGTTCTAATCAGTATGTTGGTAACTGGCCCGGTGTTACCGTAGAAAAGAAGGAAGGCAAACTGAAGTGGAACAAAGAGGTCCGCATTGCCGACCTGCCCGGTATCTACTCTCTGTCTCCGTACACACTGGAAGAAGTTGTTACCAGAAACTACCTCACCAACGAACGCCCCGATGTTATCCTGAACATCGTCGACGGCACAAACCTGGAACGCAACCTGTATTTGACCACACAGTTGCTGGAAGTCGGTATTCCCGTTGTGGTTGCCCTGAACATGATGGACGTTGTTCGTAAGAACGGTGACACCATCAATGTTGATAAGCTGGGCAAGGCTCTGGGTTGCCCCGTAATTGAAATTTCCGCACTGAAAGGCGAAGGCGTAAAGGAAGCTGCAGAAGCAGCAATTGCACAGGCTTCCAAGAAGTACATTCCCAATCATGTGTTCAGCGGCAGCTTGGAACATACCATTGCTCACATTGAAGAAGCACTCTTCCACGATATGCCTTCCGAACAGCAGCGCTGGTACGCAGTAAAGGTATTCGAGCGTGATGACAAGGTGCTGGAAGCACTGAACATTCCTCAGGCAAAGATTGACCACATCGAAACTGATATTCAGGCTTGCGAAAAGGAACTGGACGATGATGCTGAATCCATTATCACCAGTGCCCGCTATGATTACATCGCTTCTCTGTGCGATAAGTGCTATAAAAAGGCGAACACCGGCGACACCACTTCCGATAAAATCGACCGTATTGTCACCGGCCGAATTTGGGGTCTTCCCATTTTCGTTGGCATCATGTGCGCCGTATACTGGATTGCAATGGGTCCTCTGGGCACTTTCCTGACTGACTGGACCAATGAAGTATTCGGCGGCTGGCTGACCGATGGTGCAGCACACATCATGGAAGCACTTGGTGCCGGCGAAGTGATTACCGGACTGGTTGTTGACGGCGCAGTTGCTGGTGTCAGCGCAGTTCTGGGCTTCGTTCCTCAGCTGTTGCTGCTGTACCTGATGCTCTCCATGTTGGAAGACTGCGGCTACATGGCTCGTGTTGCATTTATTATGGACCGTGTATTCCGTCGTTTCGGTCTTTCCGGTAAGAGCTTCATTCCTATGCTGGTTGGCGTAGGCTGTGGCGTACCCGGTATCATGGCTTCTCGTACCATCGAGCAGGACCGTGACCGCAAGATGACCATTATGACCACCTGCTTTATCCCCTGTGGCGCTAAGATGCCTATCGTTGGCATGATCGCAGGCGCACTGTTCGGTGGTTCTCCCATGGTTGCTGCATCCGCATACTTCATCGGTGTTGCTGCAATCATTATTTCCGGTATCATGCTGAAGAAGTTCAAGGCATTCACCGGCAACCCCGCTCCCTTCGTTATGGAACTGCCTGCATACCATGTACCCACCGCAGTAAATGTCCTCAAGGCAACTTGGGAACGCGGCTGGAGCTTCATCCGCAGAGCCGGTACCGTAATTCTGCTCAGCTCCATGATTCTGTGGTTCCTGCAGGGCTTCGGCTTTGAAAACGGCAGCCTCGTTATGGTAGAAGATAACAACACTTCTCTCCTTGCTTCTATCGGTAGCGCTGTTGCATTCATCTTTGCTCCTCTGGGCTTCGGCACTTGGAAGGCTGCTGTGGCAGTTGTCACCGGTCTGATTGCTAAGGAAGAAGTTGTTATGACCTTCGGTGTTCTGTACAACTACGCCGGTGAGCTGAGCGAAACCGGTGAAGAAATCTGGAATCTGATTGCCAGCGACTTCACTTCTCTGAGCGCTTACAGCTTCATGATCTTCAACCTCCTGTGCGCACCTTGCTTCGCTGCTATGGGCGCAATCAAGAGAGAAATGAACAACCCCAAGTGGACTGCTGCTGCAATCGGCTACATGTGCCTGTTTGCTTATGCTGTATCTCTGATGGTTTACCAGATTGGCGGTCTGATTACCGGCGAAGTTTCCTTCGGTCTGGGCACCGTTGCTGCCGTAGTAATTCTGGGCGTCATGCTGTACCTGCTGTTCCGCAAGGAATCTACTCCTGACAACGTTGAAGTAGAATACTCCGTTAACAGCAAACACTAAGAAAATGAAAGGAGGATGCATATGATTCCCATTTGGCTTGCATCACCAGGTGAAGACTTCAAAATTGAGAAGGTAAACAAGTCCATTGACTATGTTACCGCTTCCGGAAAGGAACTGAAACTCGATACCCTTTCTGGGTGCATCCTCTCTATCACAAATAAAACCGCTGACACAATATTCGGTGTATTCCATGGTCACCGCATTGTCTTTCCCCGCAATATTGCCATGCAGGTGAAAGGAAATGTCATTGGAAAAACATCCGCAACCCCGTCCATAATTCCTGCTACGGTGGGCCACTGCACCGGAAATTGCAAGACTTGCGGAAAGTGTCATTAACCATCACTCCCTCAATGGTACGCCATTGAGGGAGATTTTTTGCAAATTTTAAAAATTTCTTTTGCATATTTCTGGAAAAGGAGTATACTACCCATCGGTAAAAAAGAAGATTAAAGAATGAAGTCCCACAAGGAGGCGCACACATGAACAAAGATTTGACTGTGGGAAACCCTAGTACCGTGCTGTGGAAATTCTGTCTGCCGCTATTTGGCAGCATTCTCTTCCAGCAGCTTTACAACTTGGCCGATAGCTTTGTGGCTGGCCGATTCATCGGTGAAAACGCTCTGGCTGCTGTCGGTAACAGCTACGAGGTAACGCTGATTTTTATCGCCTTTGCCTTTGGCTGTAATGTCGGTTGTTCCGTCATCGTTTCCCAACTGTATGGTTCAAAAGAATACGGAAAACTAAAAACCGCCGTTTACACCACGCTGATTGCCAGCGGTGTACTCTGCGGGGTACTGATGATTGTGGGTATCGCCGGATGCACACAGTTGCTGCACATAATTCACACACCAGAAGAACTGATGGCTGATTCTAAGGCCTATCTGGACATTTATGTACTGAGTCTACCCTTCGTGTTCTACTACAATGTAGCAACGGGTATTTTCTCCGCACTGGGTGATTCAAAAACTCCGTTCTACTTCCTGGCTGCATCTTCTACAGCAAACATCATCATGGACATCATTTTTGTCACCGCCTTCCACATGGGCGTTGAGGGTGTTGCTTGGGCAACTCTGATCTGTCAGGGTATCAGCTGTATTCTGGCCGTTGCTGTTGTCTTCCGCCGTTTCAAGCAGATTGAAACCGATGAACCTTCCCCCATATTCTCTTGGGTGATACTGAAAAAGATTGCCATCATCGCTATCCCAAGCATTTTGCAGCAAAGCTTCATCTCCGTGGGCAACATTCTGATTCAGGGTGTCATCAATACCTTCGGTGAGGCCACTATGGCTGGCTACGCTGCCGGCGTTAAGCTCAATAACTTGGTCATCACTTCCTTTACCACATTGGGTAACGGTATCTCTAACTACACCGCACAAAACATCGGTGCAAGCAAGTATGGCCGTGTTAAGCAGGGCTTCCGTGCAGGTCTGAAAATTGTCTGGGGTCTGTGTATCCCCGTTGTTCTGCTGTACTGCTTTGCAAGCGGTACCATGATTTCCCTGTTCGTCGACTCCCCCAGCGCAGATACGCTGGCTGTGGGTACGCAGTTCCTGCGGATTCTGGCTCCGTTCTACTTCATCGTTTCCATGAAGCTTATCGCAGACGGTATTCTGCGCGGTGCCGGAATGATGAAACAGTTTATGGCCGCAACCCTCACCGATCTGGTGCTGCGTGTTGTTCTGGCAAAGACCTTGTGCATGCCCTTCGGTACTGCAGGTATTTGGAGCGCATGGCCCATCGGCTGGGTAATTGCAACAGTAATGTCCATTCTGTTCTATCTCCACGGCCCTTGGAAACACGCTGAAATCGAAGTTGAAGAAGACGGCGTAAATAGTGCTGTTGAATAACAAAAAGCGGTTAAGCAATGTGCTTAACCGCTTCTCTTTTTATGCACAGCCTTTTTCAATACGGCTGATGAGTTTTGTCATAGGGTAGATTAAAATACCGCCAAAGAAATTGCCGACACCGTGAACCGCATCCCAGGGAAGTCCTGCAACAATCCAAGAAATCGTTGCCTGAAAGTTCATACCATACAAGAGTGCCTGTGCCGGAGCATAGAGCGTACCGTACAGAAACCCGTGACTCGCACAAAGGAGCATGTAGACCAGAGGCTTCCAACGTTCCGGAATATTCTTTGGCAGGAGCATTGTTGCTCCCCAGAGTACCGTCCACAAATATAGATATGGCAGCCACCATGTTGCGAACCCATTCATTAAGCCGGTAATAAACACGAACACATAAATGGGATACAGCGCTTTCTTACGGTATACCAGCGTCAGCACAATAGTGAAAACACCCAATAAATGAATATTGGGTGCTATCTCCATTATAACTTTGCTGGCGTACATGATTGCGCCCAGCATAGAAAAAACTGCCATCTCACGGATGGTTAATTTCAACCTTTTTCTACCTTAAAAGTATAGGTGCTGCCATCAACAACATCGGTGGAATCAACGCCGGTCTGAGCGTATTCGCCGTCAATGTAGAATGCCCAGTAAGCACCGTCCTTTTCGTAATCAACGGTAACGCCGTTAACGGTGTCTACCAACAGGCCGTACTGACCAACTTCACCAGAAACCAGGCCTTCTTCAACCAGAGCTTCGCCAACAGTCTTCTTGTCGGTGGAAACTTCGGTCTTGGTTTCCTTGCCATCAGCATCTACGGAAACAAAGGTAAAGCTCTTC
>RCNI01002321.1_pt1 | contig 12954 bp, 10 predicted proteins | sample 2041151 | NCBI WGS metagenome assembly RCNI01 (sample SAMN09708214, study PRJNA481090) | feces metagenome | isolation source: feces | place: Antarctica: Albino Rookery | reverse complement strand
AAATCGTTGGAAATCAAAGGAGATCATGTGGGTATTCTCGAAATGCGCCGTCATCTGACCAACTATTTCAAGGGCTTGCCCAACTTCAAGGAAACGCGCCTGAAACTGGTCACCTCGCTCGATATTGACGAACTTTTCTCGACGTTGGACTACATCGACACCCAATGGGGCGATTACGATTTGAGCGGAGCCGTTCCTGCCCCGCTTTCACATAACCTTTAACAAAACAAAAGGGCGACAGATGCACTCTGTCGCCCTTTTTGTATCCGTAAAGGAAGGCTTATTTCTGCAAAGCCTCCCACAACATATCTTTCAACTGCGTAATATTCAGACCCGCAACCGACGAGATAAATACCGACGGAATATCTTTCGGAAGGTGATTTTTCATCTCGCGCATCAAATCCTCATCGAGCATATCACACTTGGTGATTGCCAGCAACCGCTGTTTGTCGAGCAATTCGGGGTTATACTGCGTCAATTCGCCAAGCAGGATTTCGTAATCCTTCTCGATGTCATCGCTGTCGGCAGGGATCATAAACAGAAGCACCGAGTTACGCTCGATATGACGTAAGAATCGGGTACCCAGACCCTTACCCTCGTGTGCGCCCTCGATGATACCGGGGATGTCCGCCATCACGAACGATTTGTTGTCGCGCACCGCCACGATGCCCAAGTTGGGTTCGAGGGTGGTAAATGCGTAGTTCGCAATCTTGGGTTTGGCTGCCGAAACAACCGACAACAGGGTCGATTTACCCGCATTGGGGAATCCGACCAGACCCACATCGGCCAACACCTTCAATTCGAGGATGAACGTACCTTCCTCGCCCTCTTCACCGGGCTGTGCGTAGTGCGGCACCTGATTGGTTGCACTTTTAAAGTGCCAGTTACACGGCCGCCCTTGAGCAACACCAGACGATCACCATGGTTGGTCACTTCGCCGACCGTCACGATCGACTCGTTACCCTCCTCATCGACCAGAAGACGCTTTGCCACCGTACCCAGAGGTACGGGGATGACGATATCTTCGGCGTTCTTACCCGATGAACGGGCACCCGAACCACACTCGCCGTCCTTGGCAAACTGGTGACGCTGATATTTAAGGTGGATGAGCGTCCAATATTGTTTCTCTCCGACCAGCACGATGCTGCCGCCACAACCGCCGTCTCCTCCGTCGGGGCCGCCGAATGCAACGAATTTCTCTCGACGGAAGTGCATCGAACCGCTTCCGCCATGCCCCGAACGGGCAAATATTTTAACGTAATCTACGAAGTTAGATCCTGCCATAATGCTTCCTAATATGCGTTAATTGCTTGTAAATTTGGAACAAAGATACAAAGAACTCTCGAATTTTCGGGTATTATTTCTAAAAAATAACGTAACTCCCTATATATCAGAGTTGCAGTTTGGGATTATTTCTGTGGCGATCCTTGTCACGCGCGGTTTTCTTCTCGAACGAAGCCTCGACGGCCTGCGTCAGATCGACACCCGTCTGATTGGCCAGACACACCAACACCCACAGTACATCGGCCATCTCCTCCGAGAGGTTATCCTTCTCCCCCGCCTTGAACGACTGATCGCCATATTTGCGCGCCATGACACGTGCCAACTCGCCGACCTCCTCGGTCAGCACCGCCATATTGGTCAATTCGCTGAAATAGCGCACGCCGACAGTCTTGATCCACTGATCGACACGCTCCTGCAATTCTTTAAGTTCCATATCTATTTGACTCTGATCAGATTCAGCCCGTCTCGAATCGGGACAATCACGTTCTCCACCCGCGGATCCTCCAACACCATGCGGTTAAATTCCAACAAGGCCTGCGTGTGGCGGTCATTATGCGCCACGGGTTGCACGACCTTGCCCGACCACAGGATGTTGTCCGCCACGATGACCGATCCCGCGTGAAGCAACGGCGAATTTTCCCCGTCGCCCATCAGCATGCGGTAGTAATCGGGGTATTCGCGTTTGTCGCCGTCCATGAAGACGAAATCAAACTGACACCCCAATTTCGGTGCCAGATCCAACGCCGAACCGATGTGCAGCCGGATCTTACGGCCGTATTCGCTGCGGTCGAAGAACGATTGCGCAAACTCCTCCAATTCGTCTTCCACCTCAAACGTATGCAGCACGGCATCTTCCTCCAAACCCGCCGCCATCGACAGTGCCGAATAGCCCGTGAACGTACCGATTTCCAGCACCGTATGCGGGCGTTGCATGCGAACAAGCATCTCCAGCAGGCGTCCCTGCACCGCACCCGACAACATGCGCGGAGCAACCATCCTCAGATTCGTCTCCCGATCCAATTCGTGCAGGAGTTCTGTTTCGGGTTCCGTAAAATCACGGACATAGCGTTCCAAATCATCCATAACTATTTGTAAATCAATCGTGACATATTCGTAAACACCGCTTCGGCAACTTCCGTGAGTTGCCGAGGCTTCAAAGCCTGCACCTTGGCAAAAACCTCCTTCATGGAATCCATCTCGTCATGCACCAGATAACTCTTGGCGGCACCCAGCATATAATTTTCGTTGCTTTCGGTCGAAATGGCCATCTGGGCAACAAATTGCTTTTTGGCCATCGACAACTGGCGCGTGGTGGGCAACGTCGTGCGCATGCGTTTCAACTCGCGCTCGATAAGTTCGATACACTGATCCGAATTGCAATGGTCGGAACTGAAATAAATCGTCTCGATACCCGTATCGCCATAGGGCGTATAGGCGGCCTCGATGTTATACGACAAGCCGTTCTGCTCGCGGAGCACCACATTGAGCACCGAATTGGCGGAAGGGCCTCCCAACACGTTGGTGACGAGCAACAACGGCAGTCGCTGTTCCTCCTCGTAACTGAATGCACGGTTACCGATGATGCAGTGGGTTTGGTGCGTATGCTTGACGACGCTCTTCTCGAAAGGCGTATATCCGACAGGAGCGACACGCTCGAAATCACGTGACGGTGTGGAGCAGTTTCCGAAATAGCGTTCGGCGATCGTCTGCGCCGTCTTGACCGAGAAATTACCGATCGACGCAAAGACCATCTGGTCGATGGTATGCGTCCGGCGGGTAAACCGACGCAGCGAATCGCCGTTATAGCGCATCAGCGAGGACTTGCTTCCCAAGATATTATGCCCCAGATCCGAACCCTCGAACAACAGATCCTCGAATGTGTCGTAGATCAGATCGCAGGGCGAATCCTTATAGGTATTGATCTCATCGACAATGACTTCCTTTTCACGATCCAACTCGTGATCGGGAAAGGTCGAGTGAAAAGCGATGTCGGAGAGCAACTCCACGGCCTTTGCGAAATCACCGCGAAGCACCGTGGCGTGAAGGGTCGTATCCTCTTTGGTGGTGAAGGCATTCAGTTCGCCGCCTAAGTTCTCCAATCGGCAGTTCACCTGCCAAGCGCGTCGTTTTTCGGTACCCTTGAAGAAGGCATGTTCGCAAAAGTGCGCCAGACCGTACTCATCGGGGTGTTCGTCACGACTGCCCGCATTGATGCACAAAGCACAATGTGCCACCGTGTTTTTGACCTGCCGATGGATACAACGCAATCCGTTCGGCAGCCGATAGAAAGAAAATTCCATTTTATATAACATAGGGACTCGCCCCTACTTTTATTTGTTTTTCAACCGTAAATACTCGCCCGTATGACTTTCGGGGCATTGTTGCAACCCGGCGGGCGTCCCCTCAAAAACGATGCGACCGCCACCGACACCCGCTTCGGGGCCGAGGTCGATCACCCAGTCGGCACACTTGATGACATCCATATTATGCTCGACCACGACGATCGTATGTCCGCGTTCGATCAGGGCATTGAACGACGCGAGCAGTTTCGAGATGTCGTGAAAATGCAGACCCGTCGTCGGCTCGTCGAAAATAAACATCACCCGTCCGTCGGTCTTGTCCTTCGTAAGGAACGAAGCGAGTTTCACGCGTTGCGACTCACCACCCGAAAGGGTCGAGGAGGATTGTCCCAGTTTGATGTAACCCAAACCCACATCCTGCAACGGACGCAGACGCTCGACAATACGGCGACACGTGGTGTTGGTTTTGTCCCCGCCGAAGAAATCAATCGCCGCATCGACGGTCATCTCCAGCACATCGCTGATCGACTTGCCGCGGTAGATCACTTCCAGCACTTCGTCCTTGAAGCGTTTGCCCTTGCAGGCCTCGCACACCAACTCGACATCCGCCATAAACTGCATCGACACCTTGATGACACCCTCTCCCTGACACTCCTCGCAACGACCTCCCGCCATATTGAACGAGAAATGCGAAGCGGTCATGCCCGTATGCTTGGCATAGGGCTGATCGGCAAACAGATGGCGGATCTCGTCATAAGCCTTGATGTAAGTCACGGGGTTCGAACGCGATGATTTGCCGATCGGGTTCTGATCGACCATCTCGACCGCCCGCAACTGATCGACATCGCCCTCCAAGCCGTCAAAGTCGCCGGGTTTGATGCCCGTATCGTACAGCAGACGGCGCAGGGCGGGATAAAGGATGCCCTTTGCCAATGACGATTTGCCACTGCCGCTCACGCCCGTGATGCAGGTCATCACGCCGAGCGGAATCCGCACGTCGATATTTTGCAGGTTGTTCTCCCGTGCACCGCGAATCAGGATCGAACGATTCCAACTGCGCGTGGATTGGGGAACGGCGATGCTTTTGCGCCCCGTAAGGTAATCGGCCGTAAGGCTTCGCCTGCATTTCAACAGGTCGGGCATCGTACCGTTGAAGACGATCTCTCCGCCGTTATATCCCGCCAAGGGACCCACATCGACAATCCAATCGGCCGCACGCATCACCTCCTCTTCGTGTTCCACGACAATCACCGTATTACCCAGATCGCGCAACTGCTTGAGGATCTTGACCAGACGGTTGGTATCGCGCGGATGCAGACCGATCGACGGCTCGTCCAAAATGTAGAGCGAACCCGTCAGGTTGCTGCCCAGCGAGGTCGAAAGGTTGATGCGCTGCGACTCTCCGCCCGAAAGGGTCGAAGAGAGACGGTCGAGCGTCAGATAGCCAAGACCCACATCCGACAGATACCCCAATCGGTTCTGGATCTCGACCAGAATACGTCGTGCGGTCTTGGCGTCGTGCTCGTCGAGGGTCAGATCGTTAAAGAACTTCACCAGATCATCGACGCACATCGCCACCAGTTGGGCGATGTTCTTACCGCCGACCCGCACATACAAAGCCTCCTTACGCAGACGGCTGCCACCACATTCGGGACAGGTGGTCTTGCCCATATAACGCGCCTTCATCACGCGGAACTGCACCTTGCGGCGTTCCGACTCGATGTAGGCAAAAAATTCATCCAATCCGTGGAAATACTCGTTACCGCGCCACAAGAGAAGTTTCTGTTCGGGCGCAAGGTCATGGAACGGCGTATGAATCGGAAAATCAAACTTATAGGCATTCTCCACCAAAAGTTCCTTCCACTTTTTCATCGTCTCGCCACGCCAGCAGGCAATGGCATCCTCGTAGATCGTGCGGTTCTTGTCGGGGATGACCAGATCTTCGTCGATGCCCACCACTTTGCCGTAGCCTTCGCATCGCGGGCAGGCTCCGAGCGGGTTGTTGAAACTGAACAGATGCTCCGTGGGCGGTTCGAACGTGATGCCGTCGGCCTCGAAACGCGACGAATACTCCTTGATGCCCCCGTCGGTAATCACCATACAGCGGTCGTGTCCGTAGGAGAAAGCACGATCGACCGAATCGCGGATTCGGGTCAGCGTATCATTGTCCGAAGCAACTTTCAATCGGTCGATGACCGCCAGCACATCCTCCGCACGTGTTTCGCGGGTGATCGTCGGCATGAAGTCCTCGATGAGTTGTGTCCGGCCATCGGCATGGACTCTCAGAAGGCCGTCCGACATCAGATCCATCAGTTTCTCGATGATGCCTTCGCCCTCCTTCAGTACGAGCGGTGCCGCAATCACGCAACGCGCCCCCTCGCCCAATTCGCCGATCTCCTGTGTCACATCGTCCACACTGCGGCACTTTACCTCAACCCCCGACACGGGTGAAAAGGTATGTCCGACACGCGCGAACAGAAGTTTCAGGTAGTCGTAAATCTCGGTGGTCGTACCGACCGTCGAACGCGGATTGCGCGTATTGACCTTCTGCTCGATGGCAATGGCGGGTGCGATACCCGAAATGATGTCGGCATCGGGTTTGTTGATCTTCCCCAGAAACTGACGCGCATAAGCCGAAAGAGACTCCACATAGCGGCGTTGCCCCTCGGCAAAAATCGTATCGAATGCCAGAGTCGATTTACCCGACCCCGACAGCCCCGTAATGACAACCAGCCGGTTATGCGGGATCTCCACCTCGATATTCTTGAGGTTGTGTACCCGCGCACCTTTTATATAGATTGAATTTTCGTGTGCCATTTATTCCTCCTCCTTTTCAAGGATGCTGCCTCCGGCCTTCTTCAATTTGCCGACCAGTTGCTCGGCAAGGCTCTCGCGGATCGAAAGTTCCATGGTGCAGAGGTTGTCAAATTCCTGTTTCAAGATGTTGGGCTTCTCGTCCTTAATCACACGCATGATGTCGTTCATCGAAAGGTACGAAAAATCGACGTGAATCAGCCGATCGACCGTCCTTTCGACAATCGTCGCCGCCTCAATGGCATCGTTGGTCGATTCCTTATAGGCGGCAATCAGTCCCGGAACGCCCAATTTCGTACCGCCGAAATAACGCACCACGACCACCAGACAATCCGTCAGTTCATGCGATAGAAGTTGTCCCAAAATGGGTTTCCCAGCCGTTCCCGAAGGTTCGCCGTCGTCGTTGGCACGCCATTGCGCCCCGTCCGCCCCCAGTCGCCACACATAGCAATGGTGGGTGGCATCGTAATATTTCTTGCGCAGGGCATCCAGATATTCGTGGATCTCCTCCTCGGTTTTCACGGGGTAGATGAACGAAAGGAATTTGCTGCTGCGTTCGCGGCAGGTCGATTCGGCAGGTGCCTCTATGGTAAAATAACTGTCTTCCGCCACGTCTATTTCACATTTTTAAACATTCTTCCCCAACGGATATTGGCGGGGAATCCCTTTGTCGGATCCAACGACAACCACACGAACGAAGCCTTGCCGACAATGTGATCCTCAGGAACAAAACCCCAATAACGCGAGTCGGCCGAATTGTGGCGGTTGTCACCCATCATCCAGAAATAATCCATCGCAAAAGTATATTCGGTTGCAGGAGCGTCGTCGATCAGAATCTGATTATCGCGCACCTCCAACTTATGTCCTTCATAGGCCTCGATGCAACGGCGGTACAACGGCAGGTTCTCCATCGAAAGTTTGACGGTTGCTCCGCGCTGCGGAATCCAGATCGGGCCGTAATTGTCCTGACTCCAACGCTCGTCACCCCACTGCGGATAGACATCGCGATCGCCCGTCGAGATATAACGGCGTACGTTCACGACGGTCTTCAGCCCTTTGAGTTGCTCGGCGGCCGCGGGAGTCGTATGGATATAGTAATTCGCGCCGTTGCCCTGACATTCCGAGATGCCGAGGCTCTCCAGCGCATATTGCGTCAGCGGTGCGGTCGTCTGCACCATATAGAGGTATTGGATGCCCTCGACGCGCTCCTGTTCGCGTCCGTTGATGAAAGCCACGCCCTCGCGCACCTCCAACGAATCGCCCGGAAGTGCCACGCAGCGTTTGATGTAGTTCTCGCGTTTATCGACGGGTCGGCTGATGATCGTATAGTCTTTTGCCAGTCGGCGACGGTCGTCGGCCTTACCGAAACGCTCCTCATATTCGCGCACCACATCGTAGTAGGTCTCGCCCTGTCGCTCCACCAAGACGGTGTCGCCCGCGGGGAAATTGAAGACCACCACATCGTTGTGACGGATCTTCTTCAAGCCCGGCAGTCGGTGATAAGGCCATTTGACCGCATCGCAAAACGACTTTTGCGTTGTCGAGAAAGGCATCGTATGGTGTACGAACGGGAATGCAATCGGCGTATTGGGCATCTGAGGGCCGTAAGCCACCTTGCTCACATAGAGGTAATCGCCCACCAACAGCGAATGTTCCATCGAAGAGGTCGGAATCACGTACATCTGGAAGAAATAGAGGTGTACGAGCGATGCCACCACCGTTGCAAAAACGATGGCATTCACCCATTCGTAAACGGTCTTATAGGTCTTGCTCTTCTTACAGAGTTCCTCGTTACGGTACCAGAATTTGCGGTAGAAAATCCGCGAAATAAAGAAATCGTAAATAAGCGGAATACCCAACAGCATCCACAAATTACCCGTCCATACCACAAACCACAGAAGGTACACGGCGAGTGCCACCGTAAATTTCGTCCACTTGTTTCTCAGAAAATTTTTGATCTGCTCCATACACTATCGCTTTATTTCAAAAGATCATCCATCGAATACACGCCTTTTTTGCCACACAGGAACTCGGCAGCCACCACAGCACCAAGTGCGAGTGTACGGCGGTTCTTGATCTCGTGGCGCAATGCAAGGATGTCATCCTCCGATTCGTAGGTCACTTCATGCAGTCCGGGAGCCATGCCCACACGCTCCGAAGTGATGACGATCTGATCCCCGGCGGCATCTTCGGAACGTGCCACACGATTCGTGGCGTGCTCGATGCCCTCGGCATAGTTCACCCAACTTTTTTTCGAAGGCAGGTTGCGGATGATGTCCTCCGTCAGCGTGATGGCCGTACCGCTCGGAGCATCCTTCTTCTGCGTGTGGTGAATCTCGCGCACACGCACCTCATAACCGCCCACGCCCGCAATCATCTCGGCAAGTTTGCGGTTCAGACGGAACATAAGGTTCACACCGAGGCAGTAGTTCGATGCGTAGAACATCGCGCTTCCCTTTTCGCGGCACAGCGTCTGCAATTCGCCCAGACGCGCCGTCCACCCCGTCGTACCGCTCACCACCGCCGTACCCGATTCGATACAGGTGCGGATGTTGTCATAGGCCGTATCCGGAGTGGTGAACTCCAAGGCAACGTCCGCCTCGGCGAGGTGGGCGCGATCCAAATCTGAAGCGTTGTTTTCATCAATGACGAGCACCACCCGGTGACCGCGTTCCAGAAGGATCTTCTCAATTTCATGGCCCATTTTGCCATAACCTATGATTGCTGCTTTCATAATATCTTTTCTTTATGTAAATACTCTTTTCGGGCGTGCATTCCTATATATAAGCACGCATATCTTTGCAAAGATACGAATTTTGCACCGATTTTCACCCTTCCATCCGACAAAACGCCTGCCCGGCTCAAATATTTTGCGTCGGCGCGGGTTTTTCGTTACCTTTGCCAAAGTAAAACGAACGATGATGCGCTATTTTCTCGAACTCAGTTACAACGGCTCGGCCTACTTCGGCTGGCAACGTCAGAACGGTCAGCAATCCGTCCAACAAACCCTCGAAGAGAGTCTTTCGACCCTGCTGCGCGCGCCGATTCCGGTAACCGGCGCGGGACGCACCGACACGGGCGTACATGCCTCCTATTATGTTGCTCACTTCGACTGCAACACCCTCATCGCCGATCCCCGCCAGACGGTCTATAAGGTGAACCGCATCCTGCCACACGACATCTCGGTATGGAGTTTAAAAGAGGTTGCTCCCGAAGCCCACGCCCGTTTCAACGCCTTGGAACGCGAGTACCACTACTACATCGAACCCGGAAAGAATCCCTTCAACCGTCCGCTCTCGTGGCAGTTTGCGCAATCGCTCGACATCGAGCGCATGAACCGCGCGGCGGAAATTCTGCTTGAGGTGGAGGATTTCACGACCTTCGCCAAACTCAACTCCAACAACAAAACCAACATCTGCCACCTCTCGCGTGCCGAATGGGAGGTGTTGCCCGACGGCGAGATCCGTTTTACGATCCGCGCCGACCGCTTCCTGCGCAACATGGTACGCGCCATTGTCGGGACACTGGTCGATGTGGGACGCGACCGCTACACCGAAGACGAGTTCCGCGACATCGTACTCTCGAAAGACCTTTCGCGTTCGAGCGGAGGTGCACCCGCATCGGGGCTGTTTCTGGCCGATGTGACCTACCCCGACGACATTTTCCGCGCAAGCGTTCCCCGCGACAAAAGATACCGATAGAAATTTTCCTTTTCTATTTCCCGATGGAATAACAAGTTAGGATTTTTCGGTACTTTTCCCGCGAAAAAATATTGCAAAATGATTTGGAAGTTCTGAATATTCGCCGTATCTTTGCATCGCATTCGAAAATCTTTAGCTCAGTTGGTAGAGCACGACACTCTTAATGTTGGGGTCCAGGGTTCGAGCCCCTGAGGGGGTACTTAAAAGCCGTGAAGTTTCGTTCACGGCTTTTTTTATTTCCTCGTCAATCCTACTTTCTTAAAAATATTTATTTTAAGGGGGGGGGGGGTATAAACTCAATCTTTTATTCCTATCTTTATCCTCGGATCAACCGAAAACGGATAAATGAAATCTTATCGATACCTCATCATATTTTGCCTCTTCGCCCTCCTCTCTGCAAGCTCGGCAATGGCACAATGCGTCATTTCGGGTACTGTCCGCAACCGGAAGACGGGTAGTAAAATCAGCAGTGTAAACGTAATGCTCCAAAGTTCCAACCGTCGGGCGATGTACGGTTATGTCATCACGGGCGATGACGGATCGTATCGGCTCGAATACAAAGGCAATGCCGATTCGCTGGCGGTGATTGTTTCGGGATTCAACATCCGCGAAAAGGTGCGTCTGATCACGGCACGCTCCCAGCAGGTCGATTTTGCGGTCGAAGAGAACGAACTGAAAATCCGCGAAGTGGTAGTCAAAGCCCCTGCCGTCGTGCGCAAGAACGACACGCTGAGTTACACCGTGGCAAAATATGCCGATGTCACCGACCATTCGATCGGCGATGTGCTAAAAAAGATGCCCGGCATGGAGGTGCTCGAATCGGGTGAAGTGAAATACAACGGCAAGTCGATCAACAAGTTCTATATCGAGGATCTGGATATGTTCGAGGGGCGTTACGGCCTTGCCACCAAGAATATTCGGGCAAGGGACATCGCGCGGGTGGAGGTTTACGAAAACCACCAGCCGATCAAAGCCCTCAGAGGCCTCTCCTCGACCGATGCCGCGGCGCTCAACCTGCGTCTGAAAGATTCGTCCAAGGGTGTTTGGAGCGGTACACTCCAATTGGGCGGAGGCTACAAGCCGTGGATGTGGAACATCGAGGCTGCGGCGATGTATTTCGGCCGTAAATTCCAGATGATGAATACCTATAAAACAAACAATACGGGTGACGATGTGGCAAACGAACTCGATTCGTTCTACGGCGCGACAGATCCCATGACAAACCTTCTCGGGATTCAAACCCCTTCGCAACCGCCCCTCAACGAACGCCGTTATCTCGACAACAACATCCACACGGTTGCTCTCAACTCCATTGTCAAACTACGCAAGGAGTTGACCCTCACGGCCAATGCCCACTACATCCACGACTTCCGCACCGCATTGGGACATTCGACGACGACCTACTACCGTCCGGGCGACCCGCTGATCATTCCCGAACAAATCTTTGCCCGAAACCGTTCCGACCGCACGGAATTTTCGCTCCGGCTCAATTCCAACACCTCAAGCCACTATCTTTATGAAAAACTGTCTTTTTCGGGAGCATGGGATGCCGATTTCGGACGGGTTCTAAACGACAGCGACCAAGTGGATCAGCGTTTTCTCCGACCGAACATCTCCTTACACAACCTTTTTACCGACATTCGCCATTGGGGTCGTTGGATGCTCCAACTGAATTCGGATACCGACTACGCGACCCAAAACTCCTCGCTCCGCATCCGCCCGATGCTCTACCCCGAGATTTTCGACACTCCCGACGGATTTTCCGATGCCCGTCAGGGATTGGACGCCCACCGATTCCACACCCTCAACACGGCAAACGCTTCCTACACCACGGGATCACTGACATCGGGGCATTGGACTTTTGCCCTCAATGCCGCCCTCGACCTGCAAATCGAGCGCATGCACTCCGACCTTGCACCGATGAACGATACGGGCGAAACCGCTCCCACTGAGGATAAGTTCCGCAACGACATCCGTTGGCGGAAACTCGATCTGATGCTCGGCCCCAACATCCGTTACGCCTATAAGGAGCAATTCAGCATCTCGCTCGGCCTGCCCCTCGATCTGATAAACCTCCACACCGACGATGACATCACGCACCAAAAAGCAACGACCCGCGACCTGCTCGTACAACCGTCGCTCTTTTTGGAGGGTCGCATCGGCTACAATCTGAAATATTCCGCCCATGCCTCCTACGGTGAGCACCTCGGCGGATTGTACGACTCTTACAGCGGGTGCATCATGACCGGCTACCGCATGATCTCCAGCAAGCGGGGTGATCTCTCGCGCAACCGCCAACAAAACTACTCGGCATCGCTCTCCTACGGAAATGCCCTGAGTGCGCTGTTCGGGTCGTTGGAGGCGATGTGGTGGCAGTCACGCCGCAATCTGATGTACGGCACGACCTACGAGGGGTCATTGAGCCGCATCGAGGCCGTACACCGCCCAAACACTACGGACGGCTACATCCTCAACGCCACCCTGAGCAAGCGCATCGACCCGCTCGCCACAACCGTCAATCTTTCGGGCGGATTTTCGCAATCGTGGCAACAAGTGCTCCGCGAGGATGTCGTTCTTCCGACCTCGTACTACGTGGCATCGGCGGGATTCGGATTTAAGACCCATTTCACGAAGGCCGTCCGACTGGATTACAAGGCCTCCTACTCGCGCAGTCAAAGCCGCATCAAGGGGCAGGGATCATTGAACGCCATCGACTGCTTGAGCCAAACCGCCGATCTTAATTTGATCATCCGCAAGCGGCTCATCTGCCGTCTTGGCGGAGAACATTACTACAACAACGCCATCGGAGGAGCCGATCGCAATATGTTTTTCCTCGATGCCGCCCTTACCTATAA
>RCNI01001401.1_pt1 | contig 12956 bp, 8 predicted proteins | sample 2041151 | NCBI WGS metagenome assembly RCNI01 (sample SAMN09708214, study PRJNA481090) | feces metagenome | isolation source: feces | place: Antarctica: Albino Rookery | reverse complement strand
GCCGTCGTTTTTTTACATGTCTGGATGCTCCTTGCCTGCAACGGACTATTTATCCCGCTGACCGTATCAATGAAGGGGAAAACTACCGTTATCAATCCCGAGAGAATATTCTTTCAGTGGTTTTGTCCAAGCATTTTATTGAAGATATTTACCGACCGGCTTGGTTTGATGTTTCTTTTATGCAAGAGGAACGGTTATATTAAAAGCCACTGCGGGAAGGTTATTTCCCGGCAGTGACAATATACATCTCTTCTGTGTTCCAGTATTTGTTGGCGAGACGGAGAAGTTCGTCTGCGGTGCATTTTTTGATTCGGTGAATCAAGTCGATATAGATACGGTTGTCGGTGGAATAGTTGAGTTTGTGTTTGAGGGCATCCGATTGGGAGAATACGCCATCCAGTTCGCGAAGCAGTTCGCCGTGTAGAAAATTCTTGACCAGGTTCATTTCCTCGTTTCCTACAGCCTGTTGTTTCAGGCGTTCGATTTCTTTGAAAGTTTCCTCAACGGTAGAGTCGGCATATTCGTTGTTTACGTCTGCGGCAATACACCAGTAGCTGCCTTGCGGCATGGATACGTTGAAGGAGTTGATTCCGTAGGTGTAGCCCTTTTCTTCGCGGATGTTGGACATCAGCCGTGAGCCGAAGTATCCGCCGAGGATTGTATTCAGCAGCATGTATCCGGCGTAGTCCTCTTCCAGCAGACGGACTCCCGATTTTCCGATGCGGATGCTGGTCTGCATGGCATTGGATTTGGTGACATGATAGCGTCCGGTTTGTTCCGGAGAAAAAGGACGGGTGGGGTCTGTTACGGGACTCGGGGGGACGGGCAATTGTCCGAATTGTCCGGAAACGGTTTGCAGTACTTCCCGGTTGACATTGCCGCATATCATGATACGGCAGTTGCGGGCATTGATGTGTCGGCGGTAAAAATCCCGTACCTCCTCCGGTGTGACGTTGAGAAAGTCGCTGTCTCTGACGATGTTCGAATAGGGATGGCTGCTGCCGAAAAACACTTCGGAGAATTTCTTTCTTGCCATGTAGGATGTTTTTTCCCGATTGACCAGAAACTCCTGGCGTTTGTTGGTGAGGAATATGTCCAGTTCCTTTTCGGGCACTATGCTGTCAAGCAGAAGCTCCGCCAGCATGCCGATGGTTTGGGCGGCATATTTCGTGAGGGATATCAGGCTTAGTTCCGATTTGTTGAATCCGCAATTGAAGTCGGTATAGGCCCCGTAGAAATCAAACAGATCGGCAATCTCTTCCGCTGTGTGCCGGGTGGTGCCTTCGTTGAGCATGTTGATGGCGGTCGAGGCGACAAGCGGACGGGGCTGATAATATATCCCGGCTTCAAAGACAGCGTCTATTTTGAATACCTCTTGAGACGGGTCGTGGATATATGCCACTGTGACGCCGTTGTCTAATGTGAATTGTTGGTAGGGCAGAAGGTTCGGCTCGAAAAGAGGGGTTAAGGCGGGGGCTGTATCTCTCTGTATCATTTTTAATGGATCTTTGGTTATGACTGTTTCAGGTAATAGAGGGTAGAGCAGTTCTCACGGCGGAAAATCTCTTTGGCCGTTTCTTTAATCTGGTCTATGCCGATGTTGTTATAGCGCGAACATTCTGTGTTGATGAGGTTGATGTCACCCAGAAATTCAAAGAATGCAAGATTGCAGGCTTTGTTCTGATAGTTGATTTCACTGTATGAAATGCGTGCTTCGGTCTTGTTGATGACCTTTTGAAGTTCGCGTTCGGTGATGCTGTCATGGATGAATTTTTCGATCTCCGTATCGATGGCCGCTTCTGCCTGGCGGATGTCAGTGTTTTCAGACAGTTTGCCGCTGAAGATGAAGAGGCCGGGATCCATGTCGCCTGTAATGTATGCATCTATACCCGAGAACAGGCGGCTGTTTTTGATCAGGTTAATGTAGAGACGGGCAGACTGGCCGTTGGACAGAATGTCGGATATGATATCGCAGGCATAGAAGTTGTCGCTGTCTCTGCGTCCCATGTGGAACACTTTGTATATGGCATCGGCAGGTACGGCATTCCCTTCGGATATGAGACGCCGTTCTTCTGTCTGTACCGGTTCCTGAGGAATGATGCCCGGTGCTGCATGGGAGGGGGGTATGTCACCGAACCATTTGATGACGAGCTCGAGCGCGCGTTTCTCTTCGATATTGCCGCTGATGGCTATGATGGCATTGTCCGGAGCATAGTAGCGCCGGAAAAAAGCCTCGACGTCTTCGAGCCGGGCACGTTCGATGTGTTCCGGAGAGATGCCGATTGTGGCCCAACGGTAAGGATGTACCTTGTAGGCCAGAGGGCGCAACTTTAACCATAGGTCGCCATACGGGTTATTGAGGTAGCGTTGCTTGAATTCTTCGATGACCACCTGCCGCTGTACGTCAAGCGCGTGCTGTGAGAAGGCCAGGTTTGCCATACGGTCGGATTCCAGCCATAAGGCTGTCTCTATGTTGGCGGCGGGGATGGTGATATAGTAGTTTGTCAGGTCGTTGGTGGTGTAGGCATTGCTGTCGCCACCGGCATCCTGAACATGACGGTCGTAATCGGGGATGTGTTGTGAACCTCCGAACATCAGGTGCTCGAACAAGTGGGCAAAACCTGTCTTTTCAGGCTGTTCGTTGCGGGAACCTACTTTGTAGAGGATATTGACCGATACGAACGGGGTGCTCTTGTCTGTATTGCAAATGACGGTGAGACCGTTGTCTAATATGCTACGGGTAAATTGTATCATCCTGTTGTTTTTTTTGAATGGATTATTCTGGTAACGGTGCGCTGTTCCGGCAATTGAGAAGGCAAACATTGTAGTCTCTGATGATATCAGTCATGATGTCGGCCACACTCTCTTCGTGGTTGAGCATTGAGGCAATCTGTCCTATTTCCAGTTCTCCTGCAGTCATGTCGCCTTCGAAGATGCCTTGTTTGGCGCGGCCCTTGCCGAGCAGTTCTGTTAGAATTCCGGAATCTGCCCCGGAATCTTCCAGTTTTTTGACCTGTTCGTAGAATTCGTTTTTAATCAGTCTGGTAGGGGCCAGTTTTTTTAATGCCAGCATGGTACCTCCTTCGGGAGTGTTCCATACCAGTTCTTTGAAATGTCGGTGGGCCGAGGACTCTGTGGCGACAGCAAACCGGCTGCCTATCTGTACTCCTTCGGCACCCAATTGCATGGTGGCAAACATGGCTTTCCCGGATGCAATCCCACCTGCTGCGATCAGAGGCAGGGTGCATTGACGTGCAACGTTGGGGATAAGGGTGAGGGTGGTGGTCTCTTCACGGCCGTTGTGTCCTCCGGCTTCAAATCCTTCGGCGACAATGGCATCACAACCTGCCTCTTCGCATTTTAGGGCAAATGCGGCACTGCTGACAACATGGACAACTGTGATGCCGTGCGCTTTCAGATAGGGAGTCCATTTTTTAGGACTTCCTGCTGAGGTGAAGACGATTTTTATTCCCTCTTCGACCAATATAGCCATGAGCCGTTCTATTTCAGGATAGAGTAACGGCACGTTGACTCCCCAGGGCTTGTCTGTGGCACTTTTCATTTTGTGGATGTGCTCTACGAGAGTCTCCGGGTGCATGGAACCTGCACCCAAAAGACCAAGACCGCCATTGTTGCTGACTGCGGAGGCCAGTCGCCATCCGCTACACCATACCATGCCGCCTGAGATGACGGGATATTTTATACCGAATAATCTGGTGATTCTATTCATAAGGATTTATTGCCAATTTGTATATTCTGCGGGAACGTTGTATTGCCGTTGCAAACGCTTCAACTCTGTACGAAGGCTGTCTGTGATTGTCTTGTAGTCTTCTTGTCCATAAAGGTTGTGCATTTCGTGCGGGTCGTTTTGCAAATCATACAATTCCCATTCATCTATGTCATTATAAAAGTGGATGAGCTTGTAGCGTTCTGTACGTACTCCGTAGTGACGTTTTACCATATGCTCGGCCGGGTATTCATAATAGTGGTAGTATAATGACTTGCGCCAGTCTGCGGGTTGTTCGCCTTTTAGCAGAGGAAGCAGTGACACTCCCTGTATGTCCTCCGGAACGGGAACTCCTGCAAGTTCAAGGAAGGTGGGGGCATAGTCAATATTCTGCACAAGTTGCGGAATGTCGCCACGTTTTTTGAAATCGGCGGGCAGGTGCATAATCAGCGGTGTACGCATGGATTCCTCATACATAAAGCGTTTGTCGAACCATCCGTGTTCTCCCATATAGAACCCTTGGTCGGAAGTGTAGACGATAAGGGTGTTGTCTATCATATCGTGCTCTTCAAGATAGTCAAGAAGACGTCCGACATTGTCGTCAAAGGATTTCAATACTTTGGCATAGTCGCGCATATATCGCTGGTATTTCCATTCTGCCAGCTCTTTCCCTTGCAGGTTCTTTTGGTAGAATGTGTCGATTAGAGGTTGGTAGAAAGCATCATATTGTGCGCGTTCTTCGGGATGAAGACGTCCGATGAAACTTTCGTAGGCACCCTTTAACCTTGAGTCTTGGTCGGGACGGTACATCTTTGTATCATACATGATGTCCATGTCTTTGTAGATGTTCATCTCTTGTGCTGCAGCAGCTTTGCGTCCTTCGTAGTTGTCGTCGAAATTTTCAGGCAACGGGAAGGTCTTGTCCTCATATAGGGAGAGGTATTTTAATTCCGGCAACCAGTTGCGGTGACATGCTTTGTGGTGAACAAAGAGGCAGAACGGCTTGTTGGGATCACGTTGTTCTTCCAGCCAACGGATACTTTTATCGGTGATGAGGTTGGTGATATAACCTTCTTCGGTGACTTTGGTGGTATCCATCTTGATGAAGGTGGGATTGTAATAGTCACCCTGTCCGGGGAGTATTTCCCAAAAGTCAAAACCGGTAGGGATGCTGCCAAGGTGCCATTTGCCAATCATTGCTGTTTGGTAGCCTGCCTGCTGTAAAAGTTTGGGCATGGTCTGTTGGCTGCCGTTGAAGTGGTTGGTGGAGTTGTCAAGGAAGCCATTGGCATGGCTGTGCTTTCCGGTAATCATGCAGGCACGGCTGGGACCGCTTATAGAGTTGGCTACAAAGCTATTGGTGAATCGGATACCGTCGGCTGCAATGCGGTCGATATTAGGTGTCTCCACATAGCGGTTGTCGTAGCAGCTCATCATCTGCATGGTGTGGTCGTCTGTCATGATATAAACGATATTGTATCGTCCTGTATTTTTTTTCTTATCCGAATTGCAGGATGCAGATACTGCAGATAACGCAGCGATGCCTATTAAAGGATATATTGTATTCATATGATTTTAAAAAGTGGTGATTCTTAATTTGTAACTCAATTTTTCTTGAGGAACGCGGTATTGGGGTAAGGTTTCAACATCCTGACCGCAACTGCCATTCCCCACCCCGCGGTGGACAGCATCCAGATGCAGGACGATATAGGGACGCTCGCGGAGTTCCCAAAGGTGTTTGCAATTCATCAAATCCTGGTCTGTGTAGCGGAGAGTCGAGAAGGAAACATTCCCTTCGATGCGGATAAGCAGTCCGCAGCCGTTGGCGTCTGTCATTTTTAATTCTCTCAGCCCTTCACGGTTGCCCATGCTTTGGGGTTTTACATATTGTTCCACCATATCTTGTACGGTGGTGGTGTATCTGCCAAGCATACTGCCGTCTTTGCGGTCGTTGTAATTCTCCATCGGGCCATAGGCATAGTAGTCGACGCGATTGAATGCGGGGTCGATTCCACATACAAGACCACAGCGGCGCAAGTCTGCCGTTTGGGGAGTGAATGTGGCATTGATTTCCATTATTCCGTCAGGGGTAATGGTATAGGTGATTTCTGTAGAACAGATTGAACCTTTGCGGTTTGTAGCGATGGTCACGATGCCTTTTTTCTTTTCAACGGTGCAGGAGCCTGTGGCTTCGAGTCCGTTTGAGGTGTTTTGGAATCGGTCATTTTCTATCCACCGATGGTTGCTATATAGGAAGCCTTGTCCCTGGGCAATGATTTCTTTTCCTTTGATGGATAAACTGTAGAGTTCTCCTGTATTCCGTAAAAAGCTTGCCTGGATGTTATTGTTGGCAATTGTAATCATCGTGTCTGTCGTGTTTACTTTCAGAGATTTGGAGCGCTCTGCAGTCCATACGGGGAGATTGCTTCTGTCCTGTAAAATGTATTGTGCGCTACCGACTGTATGGCTTTTGTTGACCCAGCAGTTGTCTTCCTGTGTTTTTACCGATAAATTAAGGATAACCTCATCTTCTTCCCGATAGCCTTTTTTGTCAGATAGTTGTAGGGACAAAAGGATGGAGTCGGCAGGTTGTACTGCTGGCAGGGGCATACTATCGGTTACAACGATATGACCGTTGACAAGAGTTTGCCATTGTAGGTAGAATTTGTCAAGTGGCAGGAAGTTGTATTTGTTTCGCAGAGATATTTCTGCCTTGTTCTGTTGCAGGTCAGCCGTGTTTAGACGGAATGCCAGATACTGGTATATGGCTTTTACCTCTGCCAGTTTGGGAGAAGCCTGCCGGGTGGCTGGGATAATTCCGTTTGAACAGAAGTTGCCTTGATGAGGACCGGGAAAGTCGTAGCCGGTGTGTAGGCGGTAGATGCCTTTTTTGATCTCGTGCGGTCCGTAGATGGCCTGGTCGGTCCAGTCCCAAATGGCGCCTCCGATACAGGATGTGCTTGATTCAATGGCTTCCCAGTATTCTTTCAGGTTGCCGATGGCATTTCCCATAGCATGTGCATATTCGCAAATGAAAAGAGGCTTGTCCAAAGCGTTGACATATCTGTTTACCCATTTCATTCCAGGATACATTTTGGAATGCAGATCGCTGAAGCGTGTTCCGCCCACTTCTGTGCCGCAATAGGTTCCTTCGTAGTGTACCGGTCTGTTGTCCAGTCGTTTGGCTGCCTGATAGCATGCGCCCATGTTTTCGCCCTCTCCTGCTTCGTTGCCAAGACTCCAAAAGATGACTGAAGGATGGTTTCTGTCGCGTAGAATCATGCGGTTGACACGGTCGACAAATGCAGGAATCCAGGATGGCATGTTACTGATAGACTGATTGGCATGGTCTTCCAAGTCGGCTTCGTCGACAACATACAGGCCGTAGTGGTCGAACATGGCGTACATCTTGGATGCATTGGGGTAGTGGGAGGTACGTATCGTATTGATATTGTTACGCTTCATGAGCAGAATATCCTGCAACATGGATTCCGTAGGGATGGCACGGCCATATAAGGGATGGGTGTCGTGACGGTTGGTTCCTTTGAAGAATACGCGTTTCCCGTTGATATATACCAATGAGCCTTTGATCTGTATGTTTCTGAATCCGTATTTTGTGGAAAATGCCATTTCTTCCTGACCGTTGTTGCTCTGAGTGATATGCACCGTGTACAGAGTCGGCGTTTCAGCAGTCCATAATTGGAGATTGTTGAGAGGAAGGTTTATGCTTTTTTCCAGGAGAGTATCTTTTGCATTGAAAGAGATTTCTGTCTCTTGGGTGGCGATATTTTCCCCTTTCGGTGAAAGAAGCTGTATTTTGATATTCCGTTTTCCTTTAAGGGATGAGCGATTGTCAAAGGTCAGTCTGATGTTCATGTTACCTGATTTCCAGTTGTCCTTTTCCTGCAGATCAGTTGTTATATAGTGGTCGCGAACAGCAGCCATAGGGGTGTTGTAAAGGTAGACATCCCGGAATATGCCGCTCATGCGGAACATATCTTGGCATTCGAGATACGAACCGTCTGACCAGCGGAATACTTCTACAGCCAGACGATTATTCTTTTCGCGTAGGTATTTTGTCAAATCAAATTCGGCATCGTTGTTGGAGCCTTGCGTGTAGCCGATGTAATGACCGTTGAGATAGATTTTTGCAGCACTGTATATTCCTCCGAAATGGACGAATACACGGCGTCCTTGCCACTTGGCAGGAAGGTCGAAGAATCGCACGTATGAGCCGACAGGGTTGATGCCATAATTTTTCCCTTCATCATTGAAGCCTGGACGGGCCTGGATATAGGGTGGTACATTGTCGTGGGGATACTCCACGTTTGCATAGATGGGACGGTCATATCCTTGCATTTCCCAATTGGAAGGAACGGGGATGGAGTCCCAGGATGAAATGTCGTAATTGTCCTGATAAAAAAGAATAGGACGTTGTGACGGTTCCGGAACGAAATGGAATTTCCAGATACCGTTCAAAAGGTAAAAATCAGAGCTTGAAGAATTGGTCCAGGGAGTATCGTAGAATTTTCTATCGGCCAGCATGTCGGCCTCTGTACGATAAGGAATGTAAGTGGAATGTCCTTTTTCTTTGTTTTCAGCAAAGAAGGTTTCGTCTTCCCATGGATTTTTTTGTTTTTGTTGTTGAGTAGAAGTAGTGTTACTTGCCGGTGTCGCCCAGCAAATCATTGTTAGTAGAAAAAAAAAAGAAATGTGTCATAGAGATATATTTGTTTGAAAGACTGTATCAGAAATCCTGATGATTCCTGATACAATCTTTTATTTAAATTAATCTTGAATATTCGGTAATTCAAGACCCAAGCCTTTCTTCTTGTCAACAGTCTTCAGAACAAAGCCCAGTATTAATGCAGCAACACCCAAGCAGGCAAGCATTACAAGCGGGGCTGTGTAATCGTAGGAAACAGCAGCTTCTTCAGGAGTGATCAGACCGTTTTGCAGGTCGGAAACAAGTTGTGGGTTGGTTTTGTCAAGTACTTTACCAATCAGCAACGGGAACAGCCACAAACCGATATTCTGAATCCAGAAGATAAGTGCGTATGCGCTACCGATAATTTTCGGGTCAACCAATTTAGGTACGCTAGGCCACAAAGATGCAGGTACCAATGAGAAACTGGCGCCAAGAACCAAGATAGTCAGATAAGCGATGATGATACCTCCGACAGCATTGTCTTTGAATGCAGGCAATACAAAGGCAAAAGTCAGGTGGCAAAGGATAAGCAGTACAGAACCTACAACAAGCATAGTTGCTGCTTTTCCTTTATGGTCAACATAGTTTCCTAAAATCGGAGTGATACCTACTGCCAACAATGGGAATACAGCGAATACTGTTTCTGCGCTCTGACGCATATAGCCCATATAGCAGAATATAATTAAGGCAACGGATGCAAGCAGCAACATTCCGTATTTCATTCCTTTGCTCTTGGAGAAGTTGCTGGCAAATGCAGCAGCAGCTACAACCAACATGATGCAATACTGGATAATGGTCACTGTATTGGTTGCCCAGAATGAATCGGCAGGAACTGTGGTGAATTCCAGGTTACACTGAAGCATGTTTACTGCATATTTCTGGAACGGGAAGATAGCAGAATAGTAAAGTACGCAAAGCAATGCTACCAACCAGAAACCGCTACTTGAAAGGATAGAACCCAAATCGCTGATTTTGAAAGGATCGTCTTTTTCTTCAGCTTCTCCGGTCTGTTCGTCCAGTTTTTTGTCCATGAAGAAGTAAACGATAAACATAATCAAGGCAATCAACAACAGGATTACTCCGAATGCAACAGAGCGGGATACGTCAATGACACCGCCTAATTTGGCAAACATCGGAGAGAAAATCATACAGGTGGCAACACCCAAACGTGCAAGTGCCATTTCAGAACCCATGGCTAATGCCATTTCACGGCCTTTAAACCATTTTACAATACCACGGGAAACGGTGATACCTGCCATTTCGACACCACAACCGAAAATCATGAAACCGATGGCTGCGAATTTTGCAGATGCAGGCATTCCTTTGTAGAACGGAGAGATTCCTAATTCATCAAAACCTGGAATGTAGTTAAGGTTGTTGTTGAACCATTGTTCCAGATTGCTTCCTTGGAAACCGTCGGTAACTGCATACCAATTGATGCTGGCACCAACCAACATGACAACTCCTGACAGGATAGCTGTGAAGCGTACTCCCATTTTGTCAAGGATAATCCCGGCAAAAATCAAGAAGAATACGAATACGTTCAAGAAAGTTTCAGAACCTTGCATTGTACCGAATGCGGTTGAGTCCCAACCGCGAGTGGATTGCATCAAGTCCTTGATGGGAGAAAGTATGTCCATAAAAATATATGAACAAAACATAGCAAAAGCTAGAAATAGCAACACTGTCCAGCGCATTCCGGCTGAATCGCGCAGCGTTTGTTGAATTTTTTGTGTCATAATGTTTTATATTATATTTAATGAATTAGCTTACACAGCCGCCAAATTTACGTGAAAATAAATAATAAAAGAACCTTTTGGAGGTTCTTTTTTTATAAATCGGTAAATTACAGATGTTGCTATTGGTATTTTATTAAAAAAAACCGAAATCTGATGTTTTAGATTTCGGCTTTTCCCAATATAATGCTATTTATTAGTAATTGTTCTTTTTAGGCTCAAAATATGCTTGCGGATGCTCGCATGCCGGACATTTCATCGGAGCTTTTTTGCCTTTGAATACATATCCGCAGTTGCGGCATTGCCACTCGATTTCTTCGTCACGCTCGAAAACTTTTCCGGATTCTACACGGGACAGCAGTGTGCGGTAGCGTTTTTCATGCTCTGCTTCAACTTTTGCAATTTGACGGAATGTATTTGCAATTTTCGGGAAGCCTTCTTCGTCGGCAATTCTTGCAAATTCTGGATATAATTGGTCCCATTCTTCATTTTCTCCGTCAGCAGCTGCTTTTAGGTTCTCTGCTGTTGTGCCGATGATTCCTGCAGGATAGCTGGCTGTGATTTCAACCATGCCGCCTTCCAGATATTTGAAGAATTTTTTAGCATGTTCTTTTTCCTGTTCTGCTGTTTCCATGAATATAGCAGATATTTGTTCGTAACCCTCTTTCTTGGCAACGCTGGCAAAAAAAGTGTAGCGTGATCTTGCCTGTGATTCTCCTGCGAATGATTTAAGAAGGTTTTGTTCTGTTTTTGTTCCTTTGATACTCATAACGTTTTAGATTAATTTGATTAAAATTGCTAGTGATTAATTTTCATGCTTCAAAATTACTCATTGTATATTTATAAAACAAATATTTGTTTTTGATATAGATATAGTTTTTATTTATATTGAATATGTAATTGTTTGTTGTATAGATATTTAAAAGTCTGCTTTCTTTTCAATGTGTATTTTTTCATGCGTGATGGGATGTAGAAATTCAATGGCTTCTGCATGCAAGTAGAGCCGTTCGGCTTTGCGTCCGTACAGTTCATCTCCTAGGATGGGAGTATTGAGTCCAAGAGGATGGGCTGCATGTACCCGAAGTTGATGGGTGCGTCCGGTGATAGGATAGAAGGCGATGCGTGTGGTGTTTTGTTTGCGGGAAATGACGTGATAACGCGTGATAGCCGGTTTGCCATGTTCAAAATTGACAAGTTGACGGGGCCGGTCGTCCGGGTCAAGACACAGAGGAAGTTCAATGGTGCCTTCATCGGAAGGTACAATCCCGTCCAAGAGTGCGATATATCGTTTCTTTATTTGTCTGTGCAGGAATTGCGCCTGCAATAGTTCATGGATTTCCTTGGTTTTGGCAGCCAGCAATAATCCTGAAGTTGCCATATCCAGACGGTGGAGCAATAGAGGTCCTGTGGCTTCAGGATAATGGGTGTGAAGCCATTGTTTTATGGATGGTAAATCAGTTTTTCCGGGTACAGACAACATTCCCGCAGGTTTGTGTAGCGCGACAATCCAATCGTCTTCCCATACGATTTCCGGCTGTAGAAGGGTAGCTACTTGTAATAGCGGATTTTTTTCAACATCCATTCCTTGAAGCATATATTGGAGTATCGGTTCGCATTTGCTTTTGCAGGACGGATAATAATAGCCATGTCTGCGCAATTCTGTCTTGGGTGAGTTCCCCCACCAGAATTCAGCCATGGCAATGGGATACAGCCGGTGTATGAAAGCGTATTGCAGCAGGCGGGGTGCTGCACATTCTCCGGCTCCAGCAGGCGGTATCTGGTTCCTGCTCTGTTTGAACAGTTCGCACAGGTCTTTCTCTTCTCCCAGAAAATTGCGGATTTTAAATTGTTCGAATAGTTTCTGCTGCAAGGCTGCGGAACGTTGCTTGCGTTCGTCTTTTAAAATGTCAATTTGTGCCTGCCATTGGCATATCTTTGTCTTGATCGTTTCTATTTGTTTGGCATAGTGTTCTTTCAGTCGTTTGAGCTCTGCTTTTTGATGCTGACTCTCATGAATCAGTGAATCTTCCTCTTCGGGAGTGAGAGGTCGTTTCCGCTTTTGTTCCCGTGCAATTCTATCTCTTTGCATCTGCATCTTGGCAGTTCCGATAGCCAGGGCGGCAACCTGTTCTTCCTCTTTCAAGGATTGTCTGTATTCCAGATATTGCGGGGCAGTTTCAAGTGTTTTGATTTTATCGTTGATATTGGAAATATTTGTCTCTTCTGCCAGGAAAAATCCTTCCGGTCGCTGTAAATCATAGATTGGGGGAACGAAATAATCGTGTATATTACGTCCGGCCAATAGACCGGAGAAGGCGGCTAAGAATCCGACATTGCCTCTGGTATCGCGCACAATCAAAACCCCGAACATTTTTCCCTTTTCCAGTTCCTGTCGCCAGATGTCTTGTGTTTGCAGGTAATGTTGAACCTCCCGGGCAGCCATGATGCATAACGGGTGCGGTGTGTAGTGAAAAGGGCATGTGAACTTTTCCGGAAGAGTGATATCTCTGATTTGTTCCTTGAAAAAGTGGAATTTATCGGTCATGGCGTCATTTTATATATTTTGTGCAAAAATAGTGATAATCGATGAATCTACGGAGGTGTGTTAAAAAAATAGCAATGAATGAATCCCTTGTCATAAATATAAGTTAATCATTAGTGAGACGGATTTTTGTTTGCTAATATTGTTTAACTTGCAACATAAATTCTTAAATAAATTATCATGAAAAAATTATTTGTGTTATTAAGTGTTTTGTTGCTTAGCACTCTTTTGTTCGCTCAGGGG
>RCNI01001400.1_pt1 | contig 12960 bp, 12 predicted proteins | sample 2041151 | NCBI WGS metagenome assembly RCNI01 (sample SAMN09708214, study PRJNA481090) | feces metagenome | isolation source: feces | place: Antarctica: Albino Rookery | reverse complement strand
TGCGAACATTTCAGGATACATTCCTGACTCTTTTAGGATGTGAGAATGTTTCCCTTTACGTGGCTATTATTATACGGTGTTGCCATAAAATTTATTGTGAAATTCGCTCTCTCCGCCTTACAGATTGCTTGTAACAAAGAGATGATTTCGATGCTGCGGAAAATATTGAGCAGCAAATAAGGTTTACGAATCGCAACATCATTCGGAAAGAGCGGCATCGCGTGCTCCAATCGTGCGGCAAAGATACTAATAAGCGACACGCCTGAGCACTGTGCCGGGAGTTTCGTTCCTGAAAAAAGGAAAGCGCATTAAAAAGAGGTCACGGCTTAATCATGCAGGGGGCAGCTGCGCCATAAGCTGTAAGTATGATGATGCAGTGGAGGAGTGGCAAATGGCGCTTTGGCAGCAGTGGCTGGAAAGAATAGTACAGCCCCTTCAAAAATTCGTGTGGGGCCCGTGGATGCTGGTACTGTTTGTCGGAACAGGAATCTGGATGACGCTGGGCAGCGGCTTTTTCCAACTGCGGGGCCTTAAGCTTTGGTGGGAAAATACTGTGGGGGCAGCATTGGGTTCCGCGAAAAAGGAAAACAGCGAGGGGATTTCGCCTGCCCAGGCTGCCTGCACGGCGCTTGCGGCAACGATTGGTACCGGGAATATCGCGGGAGTGGCCACCGCCATTGCGGCCGGAGGGCCGGGGGCAGTGTTTTGGATGGAGGCTTCAGCGTTATTGGGCACGATGACCTGTTTTGCTGAAAATGTTCTGGGCAGCCTTTACCGCTATATGGATGCTCAGGGTGTTTGGCATGGCGGAGCCATGGCCTATCTGGAGCGCGGGCTGCACGCTCCGTTTTTGGCAAAAGGATACGCACTGTTCTGCCTGCTTTCCACGTTGGGAATGGGCGGAATGGTTCAGGCCCACTCCATTGCATCTGCGGCGCAGCGGGATCTTGAGGTGTCACCGGTGACGGCGGGCTTTGTGGTTGCGGTGCTTGCCGCACTGACAATTATGGGCGGGGTACAGCGTATTGCGCGTGTTGCACAGGCGCTGGTGCCGGGAATGGCACTGATTTATCTGGGTGCGGCATTTTGGGTGGTGCTGCATGGCGCAGAACGCATACCGCAGGTGCTTGTGTCAATCTGTAAAGAGGCGTTTTCACTGCGGGCCGGGATGGGCGCGGCAGCAGGATATACCGTATCCGCAGCAATTCGCATGGGGGTTTCGCGCGGCGTTTTTTCCAATGAAGCAGGTCTTGGCACCTCGGTTTTGGCACATATAGAATCCACTGAAACCAGACCTGTGGTACAGGGGATGTGGGGGATTTTTCAGGTTACAGCGGATACCCTGGTAGTCTGTACTCTTACAGCTCTGGCCATTCTCACCAGCGGAGTGTATGATGGAACCGTGTACGGCAGTGCGCTGGGAACATCAGCGTTCTCAGCACTTCCCAACGGAGCAGCACTCACAGCGGCAGCGTTTGGCACCGTGTTTGGGGAATGGGGCGGCAAAATCGTTTCGCTTGTGCTTGTGCTGTTTGCTTTTTCAACAGTGCTGGCCAGCAGTTATTTTGGCGGAGTGAGCGCAGAGTATCTTTTGGGGCACCGAGCGGTTGTCCCTTATAAAATGGTATTTATATGTATCCTTGTAGTGGGCAGTGCCCTGAAATTGGATGTGGTGTGGATGCTTTCTGATGTGTTTAATGGCCTGATGGCACTGCCCAATCTGCTGGGTGTGTTGGTGTTATCCCCGCAGGTACTGCGTCAGCTCCGTGCATTCTGTCGGGAGCAGCACTGTAAAAGCGGTGAAATCGGGTAAATCGGAATAACAGCAAGTCGGCTTTGGAACACTTTATTCCAAGGCCGCTTTTTGTGCTGCCGCAAATTTTGTGCGAATTCATCGGCGCTGATTGTGCCAAATAGTTTTAAGTGGTATAATGCTTTTATATGTCAAGCAAAGTGGGTGAATGATTGGCTTATTTTGATGCAGTGCTGTTCGATGTGGACGGCACACTGATCCATTCCAGTCCGGGAATTCTGGACACAATGCGTTATACATTTGAAAATTGGGGGATCAGCCTTCCGGAATCGGAACTGAAAACCTTTTTAGGCCCGCCGCTTCGGCGCACATTTGGCCGCTATCTGCACAGTGAAGAGCAGATAGAGCAGGCTGTGGATATTTATCGGGCGTATTACCATGAGAAAGGGCAGTATCAGTGCAGCCTGTTTCCCGGTGTTTTGGAGATGCTGAATCAGCTCAAAGAAGCCGGAGTAACATTGTGTACTGCTACATCCAAGCCGGTACAGGTTGTGCGGCCAATGCTGCAGCGCCTGGGGCTGGAATCCTGTTTCGCCATGGTGGGCGGCGCTTCGATGGATGCCCGTCTGGATACCAAAGAAGCCGTTGTGCGGGATGTGCTGAGCCAGCCGTTTATGCAGGGAAAACGCACACTGATGGTGGGCGATCGCAAAGATGATGTAAAGGGCGGTCTTACCTGTGGCCTTCCGGTAGCTGCAATTCTTTATGGATACGGCAGCTTTCAGGAATTGACCGAAGCAGGTGCCTGCTTTCCGGTGCGAGATTGTAAAGAGCTGATTGATCTTATTCTGAATGGGCCTGCAGAGCCCACCACACAGGAGGTTATCCTATGAAAAAGCAAAACCGATCCGGCAATAAGGGCCCGAGTACGTCCAGACTGCAGGATATGACACCCACACAAAAAAAGGCAGCAATTGTGCTGCTTTGCTGTGTGCTGGCCGTGGTAATCACCACGGTTGCGGTGGTAGCCATCGTGTCCGGAGCACACGGTGATCCGGCAGAATCTGCCCCGGAAGCGCTTTCCGGTGCAGAGAGCATAGTGCCCAATGATTTCCAGCTTGATCTGGAAGGCAACAATGCAGTATTGGGTTCCACCAGTGACGCCGGCGATGCATATCTGAAGCAAACAGTGTTTGTGGGCGATTCCAACATTGTGCGGATGCACAAAAACGGCCTGATTTCTCTGGATCAGTATGTAGGCAAGGAAGGCATGGGCATCCAGAGTGTGCCCGGCGAAAAGTGCGTTTATTTTAAAGACGATGAGAAGTCCTACACGATCCCCGAGGCTTTGGCGAAAATGAAACCCCGCCGGATTGTGGTGATGCTGGGTACCAATAACGCGGACGGCAAAACCAGCACAAAGGATTTTATCAACAGCTATAAAACTGCGCTGAATGCAATCAAGAATTCGTATCCTCACACCGATATTATTGTGTCGGCCATTCCGCCGGTACCTTATGATCATGGCCAGTATCCGGCCATCACCATGCAGACCATTGATTCCATGAACCAGGCCCTGGCAGATTTCTGCAAGAACGAAGGATACAAGTTCCTGAATATCACCGAGGAATTGAAGGACAGCAACGGTTACGGCAAGGACAGCTATTTCAACCAGGGCGATATTCATCTCAAGAGTGAAGGTCTGAGTGCAATTCTCACTTATGTGCGTACGCACGCTTATGAAAGCAAGGATCGCCGCCCGGATACCAAGAACATCCCGGCCCGTGCCGAAGCGCCTGACAGCGAAAAGGATGGCAAGACCTATACCGCCAAGTATTATGTAGAGCAGGGCACCGGCGGTACGCTGAAGAGCGGTGACAAGAAGGGCGAAACCAAGCTGAGCTTTGAGGTAAAGGAAAATGAGAGCCTGACGGTAACTGCGGAACCGGCTGAGGGTTATGTGTTTGTAAAGTGGAGTGATGGAAAAACCGATGCCACCCGTACAGACAAGAACCTGACCGGAAACCTGTCCGTAACGGCTCAGTTTAAGGCAGCTCCCAGCATTACTCTGTCGGAAGGCAGCCTCACGATCAAAGAGGGCGAGGATAAGAGCCTGAAAGCTTCCGTCAAGGGCGGCAAGATCGGTGATGTGATCTGGCACGTAAACGGTGACAAAAAGGGCAGCGGTGAAAGCTTCTCTCTGAAGAACCTGGAAGCTCGTCAGGATGCCTACAAGATTAAAGCTACCGTTGTCATTGACGGCAAAACCTACACGGCAGAAGCCACAGTAAAGGTTGAGTCCAATGTACAGCAGGCAGACAGTGTTGCACTGTCTGAGTCGCAGTCGATTAGCTGGGATGCCGGCGTTGCAACATTCAAGGCAACAGCTACGCCCAGCGATGCGGTTGTCAACTTTACCTGGTCGCCGAGCGATTCCGCATGCACCATTGAACCGCATGGACCGAACGACGCCAGTGCCACTGTATGGGTCCCCGTTAATAACACAACTGTTCCGGTAACCTACACGATCACAGTTAAAACTGATAACGGCAAGACGGCCAGTGCAACGATTACGGTTCAGGGTAAACCTGTGCCGGAACAGAAACCGATCATCAATATTACACCTTCTGAAATTAATGCAAAGGTAGGCGAAACGGTCAGCTTTACAGCGGCGGTTCAGAATGGCAAGGCAGAAGATGTGTCCTGGTCTACCAGCGATGGACAGTCTGCAACCGGCAAAGCAGCAAACTTCCAGTTTGGCAGCGCCGGTACTTACACAGTCACTGCACAGGTGGGTGGAGTTACCAAAACTGCAACAGTGAACGTCAGTGCGCAGGATGATGTGCCCAGCCAGGTTGACTAAAACCTGATGCACAGTATTGTGCAAGGGCAAAAACAAACCGAAACAGGGCAAATTTGCCTGTAGCATAAACATATTTTGTGCCGCCCCGTGTTCTGCGGGGCGGCATTTTCCAAAACATTCGCCAGGAGGATGTAACCAATGAAAATAACCGTATTGGGATGTGGCCGATGGGGCACATTTCTCGCAAGCTATCACAGTGCCCAGAACGATGTTTTGCTGTGGGGCCGTCCCACATCGCGTGCATTTGCGCAGCTCCAGGCAGAGCGCCGCAACAGCTATCAGGAAATTCCGGAAAATCTGGCGCTGACCAGCGATCTGGAAGAAGCGCTGTCTTTTGCAGATACCATCATCATTTCCATCAGTGCACAGCAGCTGCGTAATTTTGCGCAAACATTGCAGCAGCATGATTTGAGCGGTAAAACGTTTATTTTGTGTATGAAAGGTATTGAGTCCGATACTGGCAAGCGGCTGACCCAGGTGTTCCGCGAGGAAGTTTCTCAGCCGGTTCACCTGGCAGTATGGGTGGGCCCGGGCCATGTGCAGGATTTCAGTGCAGGCATTCCCAACTGTATGGTGGTGGATTCGGATGAACCTCAGATCACCGAAGCCATTGTGCAGCAGCTCAGCGGTGAGCTGATTCGTCTGTATAAGGGCAATGACCTGATCGGCACAGAAGTGGGAGCTGCCGCCAAAAACGTAGTAGGAATTGCAGCCGGTATGCTGGACGGCGTGGGCTATTCCAGCCTGAAAGGTGCTTTGATGGCTCGCGGTGCCCGTGAGGTTGCCCGCCTGATTCGCGCAATGGGCGGCAATGAGCTGTCTGCATATGGCTTGTGCCATTTGGGTGATTATGAGGCAACGCTGTTCTCAGAGCACAGCCACAACCGTCGTTTTGGCGAATGTTTTGTGCAGGGCAAGCCCTATGACCAGCTGGCAGAGGGTGCAGCCACAGTTAAGGCGCTGGTGCGCCTGGGCGAAGAGTATGGTGTAGAGCTGCCCATCTGCCAGACCATTTATAAAATCCTGTACGAAAATTACCCGGTGCAGAATGCGCTGCCGCTGCTGTTTAAACGCACAGTGAAGGGTGAGTTTGATTATTGATATGCGCCATTGAGCGGGCTGCTTCAAAAGCGAACAGAGAATAAAAACGGCGAACATTCCGCCTTTGAAAACAGAGAGGATTTGCTATGAATATTTTAGTTACAGGCGCAAAAGGCTTTGTGGGCAAAAACCTGGTGGCCAATCTGCGCAACATTGCAGAGGGCAAAAATCGTACTCGCCCGGATCTTGCCATTGGTGAGATTTACGAGTACGACATTGATACGGACCCTGCACTGCTGGATGAATTCTGCAAGAAGGCCGATTTTGTCTTTAATCTGGCTGGTGCAAACCGTCCGAAAGACCAGAGCGAGTTCATGCGCGAAAACTTTGGCTTTGCATCCACTTTGCTGGACACCCTGAAAAAGCATGGCAATCGGTGCCCGGTGATGCTGGCTTCGTCCATTCAGGCAACCTTGATTGGACGCTATGGCGAATCGGATTACGGCAAGTCCAAGCTGGCAGGCGAAGAGCTGTTTTTCAGCTATGCGGAAGAGACCGGTGCAACAGTGCTGGTATATCGCTTCCCGAATCTGTTTGGCAAGTGGTGTCGGCCCAATTATAACAGTGCAGTGGCTACATTCTGCAACAATATTGCCAACGATCTGCCGATTCAGGTCAATGACCCGGCTGTTGAACTGGAACTGCTGTACATTGATGATTTGGTGGAGGAAATGCTGGACGCTCTGGAGGGCCATCCACATCGCTGCAATTACGATGGCCTGGAGCCGGAGTTCAGTGCTAAAGGCCGCTACTGCGCAGCCATCATTACATATAAGGCAACCTTGGGCGAAATTGTAGGCTTGCTGCGCCAGTTTAAAGGCCAGCCCAATACTCTGATGATGCCGCGCATTCCCATGGATTCGTTTGCCAAAAAGCTGTACTCCACCTATTTGTCCTACCTGCCCAAAGAGGGCATCAGCTTCCCGCTCAAGATGAATATGGATGATCGGGGCAGCTTTACAGAACTGATCAAAACAGCTGATTGCGGTCAGGTGTCGGTGAATATCTCCAAGCCCGGCATCACCAAAGGCCAGCATTGGCACAACTCCAAGTGGGAGTTTTTCATTGTTGTGTCGGGCCATGGTCTGATTCAGGAGCGCAAAATCGGCACAGATGAGGTAATCGAGTTTGAGGTAAGCGGCGATAAGATCGAAGCAGTTCATATGCTGCCCGGCTATACGCACAACATCATCAACTTGTCGGAAACGGAGAACCTGGTTACAGTGATGTGGGCCAATGAGTCTTTTGATCCTCATCACCCGGATACCTTCTTTGAGAAAGTGTGAGGACAATGCGTCTTTTGATTTTGGGCGCGGGCGGATACGGCCAAACCGTAGCGGATGTGGCGCGCCAATCCGAAAAATATGCGCAGGTGTGCTTTTTGGATGACGGAAAAGCAGGACTGGATATCCTTGGAAAATGCGCGGATTTTATGCGCTATGCCGATGAAAATACGCAGATGTATCCCGCGTTCGGCAATAATGCAGGGCGGCTGGCCTGGCTGGATCGGTTTGCGGCGGCGGGTGTCGTGGTGCCCACACTGGTGCATTCCACGGCCTATGTCAGCCCCACGGCCTACGTGAGCGCGGGTAGTGTGGTACTGCCTCGCGCAGTGATCAACACGGCGTGCAGGGTAGAGCGCGGATGTATCGTGAATTGCGGAGCGATTCTGGACCATGGCTGTGTGCTGGAAGAAGGCGTGCATCTGGCTCCGGGTGCTGTTGTTAAGGCAGAAAATCGCATTCCTGCCTGCACAAAAGTGGATTCGGGCGAAGTAGTTCAAAACCGCACTTATCCGGTTTGAAGCATTTAAAGCAGAATAACAGAAAACGACCCGACAGACTGTAAGCGCGGTTCTGTCGGGCCGTTTTCGTTTTGTAAAGACTGTTTTCAAGAAGACTGAGCAGGGAACAGCCGAATTTGCAGGGTGACGGCTGCACCGTCAGATTCATTTTGCAAAAGCAGTTTTCCAGCATGACGCTCTGCAACCTGGCGTGCGGCATACAGGCCAAGGCCCATGTGCCCGTCTGCGGGGCGGCTGGTGTCCTGTGTGTAGAATGCGTGCCCTGCACGTGAGAGAGCTTCCGGGGTAAAACCCGGCCCGGAATCCCGTACACAGATGCAAAGCATATCACTGTCCCGGTAAGCCATCAGGGAAATTTTACCCCCGACAGGGGTGAATCGAGCGGCGTTATCCAGAAGGTTTTGGACAGCACGGGTCAGGCTCTCGCGCAGTACGCAGCACGGAATATCTTGCGGGATCGGCGCAGAGAAGCAAATGTTATGCATATCGCACAGCGTGCGGCCGATAGCTGCCCACTCATCAAAAAGCTCGGTTAATGTGTAGGATACCCGGGATTCCCGGCGGCCGCCCTCCTCAACAGCCAGCGTCCGAAGCTGACCCACGTAACATTTCATTCGCTCAGCGCTTCGCAGAATGGCATCCACACATTGCTGCTGCTCGGCCAGCAGGCTGTCTTCTGCCAGCAGTTCGCCGTTGCCGCTGATAATCGCCAGCGGTGTTTTGAGATCGTGTGCCAGTGCGGCTACTTCCTGTCGGCGCTGCTCCTCCAGAGCCCATTGCTCCTGCAAAGAATCTGCCAGCCCTTGCCGCAAAGCATCCATGGCACTCAGCGTTTCCTGCAATTCACGTACCCGTGCCGTGTCCGAAAAAGCAACATCAAGCTGCTGCGCTGCAATCGTCTGTGTGGCAGCAGTTAGCGCTTTTGCATCACGTTTCAAAATGTGCGTGTAGTGACGGGTTAGCAGGGCTGCAACCACAACGGCCTCCAACAGCATCAGCAGGAGGGAGGTGAACTGGGCATCAGGCAGCCGGCCTTGCAAAGCTTTTGAACAGTAGGGGACAGAAAAGTCGTATTGCATGATACACAGCCGGCCGTCCGGTAAAGAGGCGCGCTGATGGTATTGCGTGTAGGGAAAAGAGGAGCATACCGTGTTGCCGCCGTGAAACACTTGCTGAAGCATTGCCTGACGGTGAAAACTCAAATCAGGCGATTGTTCAGTGATATGGCCTTCCGTGTCAAAAACGGCCCACCGCACATAATAAGGCAGTTCGCTGGGAGCAAGGCTGCCTTCCGGCAGAGCAGATACGGCGTTCTGAACCTGAATAGCTGCGGTATTCGCAGGAAGCATTAAGCCGCTGTACATCAACCCCAAAATAACGGAAAACATTACAAGGGGAATGGCCAAAAGACAAAGGCCTGTGGTAATCAGATATCGCCAGAACAAAGCGGAAAGACCGATTCCGCGGCGCTTTTTTAATTTCGCTTCCACTGATAGCCCACTCCCCAAACAGTTTCGATCGGCTCCTGCCCCAGCTTGCGCAGCTTCGAGCGAATGTTTTTAACGTGTTCGGCAATGACGGAATCATCCGAGGTGCCGTCAAAACCAAATACTGCTTCATAGATTTGTTCTTTGCTCATGGTTTGCCCTGCATGAAGAGCAAGGTGTTCGCAGATCGCATATTCGCTTTTAGTCAGGTGCAGGGGTTCATCGTGGCAATAAAGGCATTTGGCGGTAAGATCAAAAGCCAATTCGCCGCGAACCATTCGGCTGCGCGGCGTGCGCTGTTCTCTTCGCAAATGTGCGTTCACACGCGCCCGCAGCTCTGCCAGCCGGAAGGGCTTGGTCAGATAATCATCGGCGCCAAGTCCCAGACCGGTCAGCACATCGGCTTCCTGACTTTTTGCAGTGAGAAACAGAATGGGGCAACCGGCTTCGTCCCGGATTCTCCGACACACAGCAAAACCGTCTTCACCGGGCATCATCACATCCAGCAGAATGCAGTCAGCCCAATGGCAGTGCTCATTTGTAATGGCATCGCCGCCGGGCAGCGCAATTACCTGATGACCGTCCCGTTCGAGAGCAGTTTTTAAAAGTGTGCGCATATCAGAATCGTCATCCATCACCACAATATGGGACATAGAATGTTGCACCTCAATTCAAGATAAGATATAAACCCCAGGACAAGGCATAGAAAAGATAAATGTGTGCCGGGTAGTAAATGTAAAAAAGCTTTTGAAACCCTTTGCCGCGTTCGCCATTATAGCACAGCATCAGCACAGCAGCGAAAACGCCGTACCACTCATAGTAGCGGGTGAACATATGGATCAAAGTGAAGTCGGGCTGCCCGCGATAGAGGAATGCAAACAGTATCAGTACAAAGTAAACCAGAAAGGTAAAGACAGAAAATACTGCAACCTGGAGCTTGCGCCGATTGCGGAACGCATAAAGCAGAATGCCGGTGAGAAGCGTCATCAGCGAAGCATCCGGGTTCGAGTTCCACATGGGGAATACAGCATAGGCTGTAAATGCAAGGGGATTGAGAATCTGAGGAAAGATCGAAGCCAGAGTGGAAGCAATCAGCGGCCAGGCCAGCGGCAGCACAATGAACAGAGTGCCGCGCAGCCAGCGCTTTTGGCGCAGCCAGTCCATACCCTGCCAGATCGGCATTAAAATCACAAAGGCGCTCATCATACCGTTCAAAGGAAAGAACCCGTCGGGCCGTACCAAAATGCGGACATACTGCATAAGAAACAGCAGTCCATTCATGAAAAAGGAAATGATGTAGACTTTAAGAAAGTAATGTCGGCGATTGTGCGTGTGGGCAAAGCCCTCGGCAAGGCAAAAAAGAAACAGGGGAGCGGCCAATCGGCCCAGCATAGAAAACCATTCGGGGATCATACCGGTAAAGCCGAAAAAATAATGAATGTGATCCAGTGTCATTAAGATAAGAGCAATCAGTTTAAGACCAGTGCCCGAAAGCCCTCGGAAGTTTCTTTTTGTGATGTCCATAATAAACCATCCTTTCGTTTAGTGCATCACTGAAAGAGTAAAGGATGATTTTAAGGGTTTTATAAAGAATTTTTGCTGCGATGGATTGCTGCTTTATTTTGCCTGCCACATACGGCGATACTCCGAGGGGGAGATTCCTTCCAGTTTGCGGAATACACGGGAAAAATAGTTCGCGTCCGGCATTCCGCAGGCCGCGCCCACGGCTTCAGCAGTAAGAGAGGAAAAACGCAGCAGCTGTTTTGCGTGTGTGATCCGCAGGTTCAGCAGATATTCTACCACTGTTACACCGAACTGATCCTTGAACATATGGGAAAGATAATACTTGTTCATGAAAAAACATTCTGCCAGATGATCCAGCGTGATCTTTTGGGTGAAGTTCTGGTCCAGATAGTCGCGCACCTGTAAAAGCCCCTGCTTTTTGGCGGTGGCTCCGGAAGCGGTTTCCGGATGCCAGCTTTCTGCCATTAAAAGGGTGAGCAGTCCGGTCAGTTCTTCGTTGATGCGCATATCGCGCAGGTAGTCGGCTGATCCGGCCACCGTGTACAGCCGGTCAAGGCGCTCTTCAAAGGCCGAAAGCGTGTTTGGATGAAATACCGGTCCGCCGCCGCGTTCCAGATATTTTCCGTAAATACCGGGAATGGTGGGACCGAAAAAATGCACCCATTGCAGAGTCCATAAATCATGAGAGGTGGCGTGCGAATATCCGCTTTTACAGTCGATGAAGACACAGTCGCCGGCATTCAGTGCTAAACTGCGCCCCTGATACTCCAGCGTTCCGGAACCGCGCTTTACCATAAAAAACAGATAGGACGCAAGATTATCCCGGCGGCTTGTGTGCGGTTGGCGTGCTTCCAGCGTGCCGATTTCCTGTAAATGAACGAGATTCGCCTTTGCAAAGGCAGAAGGAGTGTACAGAATACGCTGGCTGGTGACCAAATCGCCGTGAAAAAGAGTGCCGCTCATTGTAAGACCTCCCATTGCAGAATTTCCGCCTTCATGATAACATAAAAAACAAGATTGTGCTAGAAGCAGCCAAGAAAAGCCCTTTTAAGCGCAGCTTGCCTATAGTAAAGTATAAACAAGAACGAACTATTATAAGGAGGCCGCTTCATGTCGAAGACAGCTTTGATTACAGGTATCACCGGTCAGGATGGTTCCTATCTGGCAGAGTTTCTGCTGGGAAAGGGCTATGATGTCCATGGTATTGTCCGCCGCGCCAGCATCAGCAATACTTCCCGCATTGATCAATTGAAAGATCAGATCACTCTGCATGATGGTGATTTGTCGGATTCTTCCAGTCTGGTGCGCATTATTGGTCTGGTGCAGCCGGATGAGATTTACAATCTGGCAGCACAGAGCCATGTGCAGGTTTCCTTTGATGCCCCCGAATATTCCGGCGATGTGGATGCACTGGGTGTGCTGCGCATTCTGGAAGCAATTCGGATCTTGGGACTTACCAAGAAAACAAAGTTTTATCAGGCATCCACATCCGAACTTTACGGCAAGGTGGAGGAAGTGCCCCAGCGTGAAACGACCCCGTTCCAACCTTACAGCCCGTATGCAGTTGCAAAGCAGTATGGCTTCTGGATTACAAAAGAGTATCGGGATGCCTATGGGATGTTTGCAGTGAATGGTATTTTGTTCAACCATGAAAGCGAGCGCCGCGGCGAGAACTTTGTTACCCGTAAAATCACCTTGGCTGCCGGCCGTATTGCTGAGGGTCTGCAGGACCATCTGGAATTGGGCAACATGGACAGCCTGCGTGACTGGGGCTATGCAAAGGATTATGTGGAGTGTATGTGGATGATCCTGCAGCATGATACTCCGGAAGATTTTGTTATTGCAACTGGCGAGCAGCACACTGTGCGTGACTTCACAGAACGGGCTTTTGCTGCCAATGGCATTACCCTGCGGTGGGAAGGCAAGGGCCTGGAAGAGAAGGGCTATGATGCAGCAACCGGTAAAATGCTGGTGTGTGTGAACCCGCAGTGGTTCCGTCCTACGGATGTTGATAATCTGTGGGGTGACCCCAGCAAAGCCAAGACTGTATTGGGCTGGAATCCCCAGAAAACCACTTATGCAGAGCTTGTGCGGATCATGGCAGAGCACGACCGTGCGCTGGCAAAGCAGGAGAAAATGCTCCGGAATGAGCACTGATTCCTAAATTTTGCAAAATAACGATTATACGATAAAAATGTTTTCTATGAAGCACATACACTTCACAGCACTATTGACGTAGTATCGTGTGATTGGTTTTTAAAAACTGGGCCCTGAAACCGGGTTTTGCGCCCTTTTGAGCGCATTTTAAAAGGAGAGCGATCCTATTATGATGGAGAAAAACGCAAAAATTTTTGTGGCAGGCCACCGTGGAATGGTGGGCTCTGCAATTCTTCGGGAACTGCAGCGGCAGGGTTATACCAACATTGTC
>RCNI01001399.1_pt1 | contig 12960 bp, 15 predicted proteins | sample 2041151 | NCBI WGS metagenome assembly RCNI01 (sample SAMN09708214, study PRJNA481090) | feces metagenome | isolation source: feces | place: Antarctica: Albino Rookery | reverse complement strand
CGTCAAGGTGATATTTTTTTCCTAATGCTCAGTCGTTAAAGTCATGAGCTGGAGTACACTTCATGACTCCCGTTCCAAACCCTAATTCCACATAGTCATCATAAATAATCTTCATGTCAACCCCGTTCGCTGGGTTAATAAAGATTTCATTTTCTAAACCTTGGTATTGGGTGTCAGCAGGATTAATAAATAAGGCTTTATCCCCAAACATGGTTTCTGGACGAGTAGTTGCAACAATTAACGTTTTGGTATGGTCTTTATTGAAGTAGCGGAAGTAGTACATCTTACTGTGGGTTTCAGTTGGAATCACTTCAATTTTACTAATTGCAGTTTGGAGTTCAGTATCCCAGTTAACTAAGGTTTCTTTTTGATAAATTAACCCTTGTTTATATAAACTACTAAAGACATAATTCACGGCTTGGTTGACATTGTCATCCATCGTAAAGACTTCGTGTGAATAATCCAGAGCAAGGCCAAGTTTTGCTCATTGTTTGTGAATAAACGCTGCTTGACTATCTTTTCAAACTTGAATCCGTTTTAAGAATTCTTCCCGACCTAAATCATCCTTACTAATTCCGTGTTCGGTGCGTAAAATTTTATCAAACTTCGTTTGGGTGGCAATCCCAGCGTGGTCAGTCCCAGGAATTCATAATGCTTGGTATCCCATTAACCGTTTGAACCGAATCAAACAGTCTTGCATACTCGCATCCCATGCGTGACCTAAATGCAAGTGTCCCGTCACATTGGGTGGGGGCAAAATAATACAAAATGGTTTCCCAGTCATTTTGGGTTTAAAGAGATCGTGACCTAATCAAAAATCATACCGACCTTGTTCAACCATGCGGGGGTCATATTTCTTATCTAGATTTTCCATATCTTGGTGTTTCCTTATTGAGAACTCTTAAACAAACAAAACCAAAATCCAACCAAGGTTGAATTTTAGAATCTGTTATTGTGTGATTATTTTTGAGGAGGTTGGGATTCATTACTTGGGGGTGGATTTCCAAGGGATGAATCATTAGCAGTGGTCACTAAATGGGCTTTGATTGCACCACTTACTTTGTCTAAATTGACCTTCGTATGACTACTAAAGGGAATTAGTTGACTCACTTGAACATTTAAGAATTTAGCAATCTTAACCTTATTGTTATCAAAGTGACTTTTATTAACCCGATCAATTTTAGAAATTAAAACTAAGTGGGGAATCTTTAGTTGTTGAAAATAGCGACTCATTTGACTATCAAGTTCGGTAATTACTTGACTATCAACTAACTGTAAAATTAATTTACATTTGGGACAATTGTGAATATATGTATCAATAATATCAGCTAAAACTAAATTATCGTTGCGTGACACTTTGGCATATCCATACCCTGGTAAATCGACTAACACGAACCGGTCAAATTGGTAATAATTAACCAGTCGGGTGAGGCCTGGGGTTTTGGAGGTCTTCGCAATTTTGGCATTGGCAAGAGCATTAATCAGTGAACTCTTCCCGACATTTGAACGCCCGACAAGGACAACTTCTGAATATTTACTAACTAAAAATTGGGACTGAACTGAAGCAGACTTGAGAAACTTAGCAGTCATCTCCCAACGACCTATTTTCCTGTGACACCCATGGCTCGTTTGTAAATATCATTAATTTGTTGTTCACTTGGTTTCCGACCACAGGAAGCATAAATCATCTTAATGGTTTCCTTGGTGATCGGTGGGTTCTTCTTAATTTGTTTTTTAAAAACATGCATTGCGATGAAATAACCAATTAATGCTCCTACAATGAGAGCAGCAATGACCCCGATAACGATCCCAGCAATTGCACCACCAGACAACGCTGCACTACATGATGCACCACTATTACCTGAAAATAAAGCTAACATCTTGATTCCTTTATGAAATTTATTAATTAAATAATATGTATATTATAAGGAATGAGAAACAACTATTTAAGAATCTGTCTTAAGAAAGTCAAAATTCCCTCTTCCTAGTTAAACCATTGGATAAACGTTTAAATGAGGATGAATGGGGATTATGAAGAATGAGACAAGATTAAAAAATGGGGTTTTATTTGACAATTCATTCCCTTACTATGAATACCTTATGGGCCCACGGTTCCCACAAAATTAAAATAATGCATGAGAATTTTGAATCCTATCTTGACACTGACAAATTAGGAGTAAAATATGAGATACCAATCAAGACTTTGATCCGATTAACCATCAATCTCTTTCTTCACTTTATAACAAGATAAAGAGGCATGGACTCTAAGGGGAAATTCAATTATGAAGAAAACAGGATATCTTTTGTCGTTGTCTTTAGGGGGAGTGATTATCGCTTCCACTACCATTGGGGCAACCTTAGGAACAGGAATGGTCGCAACCAACCACAAATCAGTCGTCTTAGGACCATCCTTAGCTTTAAATCAAAGTTTAAATCACATCCAAACTGTGATTTATGACCAACTCTTGACCATCTATCAAGGATTGAATAGTATGGTAGCACCAGTTTCGTTACAAGCAATCGCTTTTCAAATCCAACAATCATATTTTAAACAAAACCTACTTGAAGGAATCTTACCTGCTTTAAATCAAGCCTTAGCACCAGAAACCCAATTAACATCCACAGATTTAGTCTCATTTACTTTTAATTTAATGAGTGGGATTAATGAATTTGGATTTAATTGTCTTATTCAATTTAGTGATCAATATGCCATTGATAGCACAGGATTTAGAGCTGAGTTTCAAACCAATCCAGCAAATCCAAGTGTCATCACTATGAATTGACAAATAATTAATGGGCCTGTCATCGATGCACCGAATACAGAACTCAGTGTGACTATTTAATTATCTTTGGGGGAATTTAGTTTGGTTGATGACAATGAAATCCCTATCTCACCATGATGATAAGCATGAATCAAAAAAGTAGGGATTATTTTCATTGTTACTATTTTCTTAAAATTATTGTACTAAAATTAATAATGAAAACATTTTTTATAACGTTGATTTACCCTCAAGCAGGTAATTTCCATCGTTAACTCCACAGATTCAAAATTTTCAAAAATTGTTTTCGAAGGGGAAAGTCTTCTAAATATCGTATTAAAACCTCAATAATGTTATCATTGTATGAGGATTATATAAACCCCGATCAAGGTTGTAGAATTGCAATGTTGCGTCTGCAACCTTTTTATATTTGTTATAGATCAAGGTGCTGTTTTCTTTGAGGTAGTCTAGGAGATCGGTTTGTTTTTGTTTAGCTTCTTCGAGACTATTGCAATGGTAGATATCTTGAAGCATTTGTAGTATTAATGGTCTTTGTCCACGAGGACTTTTATGTTTGTACTCAGCTAAAATGCTCCAAATGATAAATTTAAAATATAAAGAATCTATCTGCCATTATCCTAGCTACTAATAGCTATCCAAGCCTATATATAAAGCCATTCCCCACATTTAGCTATCAAACATACAGCCTTCATCGTAGGCAAGCATTAATCCACCAGATAATCCCACCCAATAACCAAATTCAGTTTGGTTCCTATCTTAACCCCAACAAGTAGGTTCCCAAATATCCCCCCCTTCCAACCAATACAGTTTGAGGTCAATACAACCCCTAGTTTGCATAATGACACAAAAAAATATAGAATCAAGGAACTTAATTCTATATTTCTACCAAAATATATTTGAGAATTTTAAATAACAAATATATCAATGATAACATCCAACACAACTTGCGTTGTTTCAAACAACCTATAGGATCCCGAAGTGTACAATCCAGCATAGTAAAAACCATTTCGTTATTCGTGGATTTTATCATCAATAAAAAATTTCGGTAGTTTTAATTATACTTCAAAAAATATTAATTTAAACTAAATAATATATTTTTTGGTTTATAAATTTACTAAAAACCCTATTATTTCCCTTATTTTCCATATTTTTATCGGTTAACGGTCTTTGTTAAAACCCCCGATTCTGAAAAAATCCTGAATTCAAGCTAATTGATTTGACAAATATCGATATTTGCATAAAATAAATATGTATTTAAACCATGGCGTTTGTGGTGAAGTGATTAACACGCCTGACTGTGACTCAGGTATGCGGGGGTTTAATTCCCCTCAAACGCCCCATTCTATTGCTAACAGTTTCACAAGTTGAAACTGTTTTTTTGTGTCATCCAAGCAAAAAGAAGACTTAGACGTCTTCTTTTACCTTAGTTCTTATTTCTTGTTGTTTAAGTTTCGGTTCAGAATATAAGCTTTCATATCATTGCTAAACACTTCTGGTTTAATTCTGACTTTGTCTAAATCTGCGCCGAAACTTGATTGGATTTGTTTGGTGATGATGGGGTCTTGTTGTCAGACTAAGTATCCTTGGTCATCAAATCAAACATAATTATGATCAAAGAACTTGTGACAATCCCGACTCATTAAAATACCGTTATTGACATCATTCACTTGATTCACAATTTGGTCAAGCACCGTTTCATCAATTTTATCAATTGGGGTGGAAGCAATGTAATCCACCATTTTATTTTGGATGATATTGACATCAAAAATATGACACGCTTCTAGACTCGCAACTTCTTTGTAATTAGGAGGAGAGTTTTCTAAGTCAGTATATTGATAATTAGGGTCGATATCACCAACCCGTTCTACAATGATTTTTTTTCTTAATTCAGCTCGCTTTTGTTTAATTTTTTTGCGATATTTGTTATTTAAAAAATTTTTTTCTTTATTGGATTGAAACTCACTATTATCTTGTCATAAACAATTATCAATCGGTTCTCCATGAATAACTTTAATTAAATTGTCTACAATTGTTTCAAATCCGTATTGGTCTAAAAGATGGTGACATAAATCAGTATACGTATGTTTTCCTTCTTGATAGATGTCAGTATCTTCCCCTTTGACATGGCGAATAAATTGAACTCCGTTCTCCGTGTTCAATTTAATAAGGTTATCTTTTAAATGTTTGTTTCGCTCTGTATGAGGAAATAAATATAGTTCGCCTAATTCTCCAAAGATTGTCTGATCATAACTATCAATTAAGGAAAGAAATAAGCTCAGACCAAAGTTACGTTGGTGAGGAATGCTACTATCAACGGAATTCAATAAAGCAATTAAAAACTGATTCGTTAAATCCCGGTCTAATTTATCTAGATTAATTTCTCAAAACTTTTGATTTAATTTAATTTTGCAGGGTTTCTCACCATCATGAAAATTATCCCGATCCACTAATCCTAAGCAGTATCCAATTTGTAAATATTGTCTCGCAGCACTTTTGGAAACACATGGTTTTGACTTTGCAGGGGTAATATTATCATTGACATTTAAGATAAACTGATAGCGATTCTTCCCACTTTTATTAAATATGGTTTTGACTAAAAAATAACCTGGAGTGTGGTTAGTCTGCTTACTATTAATCACACGATTTGCATTTTGAATCATCAGCATTCAACTCTGATAAATATTGGTGCCAATTTCTCACGTTTTGGCCTGACATTTTTGAGCGTCAAACTGACATTCATTTCCCGTAAACTTATCTAAAATAGTTCGAATATCCTTTAACAATTTAAGATTTGAAGACATCGGAATGAAGGATTTCAGTTAAGATATCTTTAATCAATTCACTTGGAATTGAACTTCGTTTACTATACGAACCTCGGGCCATATGGTCTTTGTTCCCAGCAACCCGTTTGGAGCGCAAGTTTAATTTGATATTCGATTTAAAGATAGTTGGTTTGGGAGAAAAGTTTTGGTCGTAAGCAGAATAATAAGCTAAATTCTTGTAAGTTTGGTCATCAAAGTTTCAATGACACTTTTGAAACATTCAAGTCTTGGAAGTTTGTGGATTTTCAATTACTCACACTTTCGGTTTGAAAGTCTCAATAATATAAATAGTTGCTCCAACGGTTGCTTCTCCCAACAACCGGGAGGTTTCTTTTTGTAAAAAGCGACGACGTTTCACAGGATTACATGATTGGTTATAAGAATCATAAAACGCACGGTTCTTGACCAACCAGTGACCGTCGTGGTCAATGCTCATAAACATTTTGCCACTACAGTCAGCTCCTGATCACGATTCACAGGGTGGACTTGCAAGAATAATATCAGGAACTGGTAATGATTTCAACTGATTAATTAAATGAAAATTCAGTAAGGATAAATCAATCCGTTCGTAGTGATAATAATCACTTTTAGGAAACTTGCAATCATTAATCCCAATTGAATAAACGATAAATTGTTGATCAAAATATTGCTTAATGGCATGGTTAACTGATGATTCAGCATCATCAAACAAGGCCCAAACGACAGGTCTCTCTCTCTCTCTCTCTCTTGGAGCTTGTTGTCTTACTATTGTGTGTTAGGGTATCTGGTTTCATATCGTACCTCAATCTATATCATAATGTTACCCTGCACTAAATGATTACACAACTAAAATTTTAAAATTCCTGCGGATTTCAATTCCCACTCCTTGGACAAAGAAAAACTTAACCAAGTCCCAACTTGATTAAGTTTATGATGTTCATTGTGATTATGCGACATGCTTGAGGACAAGTTGTCAAACTAAGACTCCAATGAGAGCAAGTGCAACCAAGAATCAAACACTAAAAATAGTTCACTTCGCTCACAAGGGTAAAGATTTCTTTACTTTTGGTCTTTTTTTCATAGTTAGATGAATTTTTTTATCTTATTTCGCTTTTTTAGATATTTTTCAGTGATTCTTATTTATAATTATAGCGTATAAAGAAGAAGTTGTAATACTCACCTTTAACCTTCATTGTGTGAAAAGGTATGCACTACGTAATTATTAAACTACTTTTTATACCATGAAGAGTAGTTTTTCTTTATACTTAACCAACTTAGTAACAAAGGGGTTCTATGATAAATTCTAATAGTACCAAACCAACACCAACCAATAGTGTTCGTCGTGCTAACAATAAAGGTTACACCGCAAATTCAACGTCAGCTAAAAATAATGGTGTAATGATGAACGAAGCAATTCGTGCTCCAAAAATGATGGTCATTAGTGAAACGGGAGAAAACCTTGGGGAAAAATCTAAGGCTGAAGCGTTAAGTTTAGCTAATGCTCGCAATTTGGATTTAGTGGTGATTAGTCAAAATAATGGCCAAATCATTGCTAAAATTATGGATTATGGAAAATATAAATTTGCTCAACAACAAAAAGCAAAGTCCAATAAAAAGAATCAATCCATTTCAAAGGTCAAAGAAGTCAAAGTGAAACCAACCATTGGGGAACATGACTTGAATGTCCGTGCGAAGAATGCAAAAAAATGACTTGCAGATGGTGACAAGGTTAAATTCATCATTGAAGCAAGAGGTAGAATGTGTACGAAAAGTGAAATTATTAAAGAAACATATGATAAATTTGTTGCTTTGCTTGAAGGAAATGGTACCATTACCACATCATTTAAACAAGTGAATAATTTCCGCTATGAAACAATGATAGAGCCTAATAAGAAATAGTTATAGGAGTTTTCGGTTATGAAAATTAAACAAAAAACTAAAAAAGCAGCTGCTAAACGTTTTTCTAAAACTGAAAGTGGCGAATTAAAAAGAAAACATGCATACCGTAGCCACCTTGCTCAAGGTAAAACTACAAAACAAAAACGTCACTCACGTAAAGACGCTATCTTAACTAAGAGTGATGTTCAAAGATATAAACAATGTTTATAATTCTAAGGAGTTAATCTAATATGAGAGTAAAACGTGGAGTCGTTTGTCGTCGTCGTCACAAACGCTGATTAGAAAGAGCTAGCGGTTATTGAGGAACACGTCATGTTTCTTTTAAAACAGCTAAACAAGCAGTTATTAAAGCTTCCGAATATGCATACCGTGATCGTAAAAACAAAAAACGTGAATTCAGAAGTTTATGAATTCAACGGATTAATGCAGCTGTTAGACCATATGGTTACACCTACTCACAATTCATGCACCAATTAGCAGTCCACAACATTGACATTAACCGTAAAATGTTAAGTGAACTTGCAATCAACAATCCTGACGCATTCAAAGAATTAGTTGACAAGGTCATGGTCAAATAATCCAACCATCACTGATTTGTAAAACAAGTACTTATTGTGCTTGTTTTTTCTTGACCCAAATTCATGAAAATTGTCACTAGTTTGAAACTTTATTATTTGTGTGTCTCTAATGTCAACAACCCCAAAAAGGAAATATTTTTAATATAATTAACTAATATGAAGCCATTAATGAAAACATGGAAAATCATCGTTAATGTGATATTAGCTTGTTTTGGAATTGCAACCATTGTGGTCAGTGTGTTTGGTGTCAAACGGTACCAAGAAGGTGTCCTTGACAAACAACTCTATGACTTTGCATTGGGTTCCTTAATCTTCGGAGCAATTGTCTGTTTGGGAGTCGTGATCTGAGTCGTCACTGACTTGTGTATTACGATTTTTAAAAACCCTGACAATGCTGTTGATGAACAAGGATATTATTCCAAGAAAAAGATTCGTAAATATCGCAACAACTTTAGTCCTGGTCGCTTACCTTATTTAGATAAAAACAAACTGAAAAGTGATGGTGGTTATTTCGCTAATGATTTAAAATATACCGACGAATATCTGCATGAACATCAAAGCACCAAGAAACCAACCGTCACCGACCAACTCGCGAAACAAGTTGAACAACGAAAACAAAAGAACCATCAGAATCAAAAGAAAAAACATAAATAATACAAAGGAAAGAAATTTACTATGAACCCCCTCCTGTCTAAATTACATAATTTAATGCATGCTTATCAACCCATCGATTTCAATACTAAATATAATGAAAATGTGGAATTCTTAACTGACCAAGATCAAGAAGCAAAACATGAAACTCCAGTTAAGAACCTCAATTCATTCCAAGAACTCGACCATGCAATCAATAATTTAAACGAGGAATTAGACGATAAAGCATACCAAGACCGTCACGAAGTCTGTGATTACATCGTGGAAAACTTCTGTGCCTTTATCGCTACATTGGCTGACTTCACGGAAAGCAATATTGAAGATTTCTTAAAATCAACCTATGTCCAATAAATTTAAAAATCAAACGCTTTGTTTTTGAATCACAACTGGCTGTAGTATCTTTTTTAGCCTTTTCTTTTTATTCCTAAACATCGCTTCCATTGTCGTTAATAACGGGATTGATCACCAAACCTTAACTATCTTACTCGGAATCAGTTTCTCGCTCATTTTACTCGGAGTGATTCTCAGTGCTCTCTTTTATTTCTGAACCCAATGAGATTGAATCCCCACTGGATTCAAAATCGGATTTATTACTTGATTAGGAGCAAGTATCTTATTCAGTCTCATTGGTGGGATTATCTATCTCACCACAAGCTCCCCAATCGCAATGGGGTTTGGAATGTGATTCATGCTCATCTTTAGCTTTAGTATTGTTGCTGAAAGCTTTAGTACCATGATTTATTATCTCTATTACAAACACCGTGACAATCCCAACTTTGAACAGGTCTTACGCGACCCTGAAGAATAAAACAAAAACTCCCACATGTAGCGTGTGAGAGTTTTTAATTGTCCTTATCAACGTGGGTTTATTCGACTAAGGTATAAGTGTTGCAATCGTGTTTTTGACTATATCCTTTAAAGTTTTTAATCGAAGGATAAAGAGCGTTGGTAGTGTTTGCAATCGCTTGGTTATAGGTTCAATCAAGAGCATCTCAATTGACTTTGGTAATGACTTGACCTTTTTTATTGGTGCTGACATTTAATAATCCAAGACTATTGTTTGCTCCATCGAGCATCGACACTGCATGACCAACTTTCTTCGCACTTGCTGATCCAAAGAAGGTAATCTTTTGTAAGTTTAAACCTTCGTAAATCGATAATAAGTAACCGATACTTAAGTAGATTAATTGAATACCACAGTTCTTTAAGATTTGAAGGTTATCTAATGAGTTCGAACCATTGACAGCGACCCCATAGATAATTAATCCTTGGTTATGGATACAATAGGTGAAAGGAGCGATATAACTTAAGACTTCGAAGGTCTTAAATTGCATGACTGGTGGGAAGGTACCTCACCCTGAAGTAATGTTGACAATCAAGAATAAGATGACCACGAATTTTCCGACCACTTCATCCCTAAACAAGAATCACATTGCTTGAATAAACGCGGTTCAAATTAAAGCTGTGAATAGGACTGAAACATAGACTAATCCGAATGGTGGTCCAATTTGGAACCAACCGAGTAATCCAATCGCAATCATTAAGACTGTGACCTGAAGTATTGTCGTAAATGACATTAAGCTATTCTTTGCAAACCATCAGGCTGTCGCATCCCGGTATCGGGCTCACTTGTTGCCCTTCGGACTTTGTTTGGAGTGGGTACCGATGGTTCATTCACCCTTTGGACGACGAATGTCCCGGTCAAAGACAAAGGTTTGCATCAAGATTCCAACTCAGATTCCGATACAAACAAAGAATTCTCCTAATCCGATTCCATAAACAGCATATTCACCCCCTTGGATACTACTAGTGACAATGTTGTCAAGGTTTTCAATTTTGGAAGCTCCATTACTTAAGAATCCCATTCAGGAACTGACATTGATTCCTAAGCGTTTATTTAATGCGGTTTTGGCAACCACGATGTTGGTGTCATCTTGATTATTGGCTGGTTTGTTAATTAAAGGAATTAATCCAACATTCTTTTTGAGTGCTTGAATATACACACTACTGAATTCCGATCAAGGACGTTCATATTCGGTCCCTGGAATTGAAACAAACCCTTTATTTAAACTTGCAAGTAAATCACTATTTAATTCAAATAAAGCTTGAATTCCAGTTGGACTTCCAAATAACGCTAATAATTGATCATCATTTAACTTAATTGGTTTTCCATAAACCCCATCGACAATCGTCGCATTTAAGATGCTATTAATAACATTCTTATAGAAATTACCCCGACCAATAAACTTGTTATAAACTTGAGCAATATCATTTGTAAACGAGTTAGTATCCCCAACTAAGGTTTTCTTGACTTCTTTTAAAGTTGGGAAGTTAGTGAGGTTGTCAGGAAAACTAAGGATTGTATTTAATTGTGCTTTATCATAAATTGCATAATCTTCATTTGCAGTTAAATTAAAGCTATTATTGACGACTTGGTTATTGCTATTGGTGCTACTGTTAACAATAATGCTAGGACTCGTTCCCGAGTTAAAGTAATAGGTTGGGTTAGTTGCACTATTATTGTTTAAGATATCGGTAATTCCAGTTGCAATGGTTTGACTAATTAAGTTGGGAACCATGTTTAATAAGATTGCTGCTTTAAATTCAGAACTAATTTTCATAAATTGTCCGAATAAGAAGTTTTGCTTAAACGAGGTTCAAATGTTAACGGGACTCTTTCTTAAAGCATCAATAAAGTAATCAGCTTCATCAATACTATTTTTGGTTCCAGTTAAATAGGTACTTGCTAAACTAATCGCATTTTCATTAAAGTTGGAAGGGATTTGTAATTGTAATCAATATTGATCACTTTCAACTTTTCAGATATTCGCTTGGTTTGGGTCAAGATTGGTTTCCAAGGTTGCTTGGGCTTGAGCTTGACTACCATCTAAATATTGGAAGTTATTTAATTGTTGTTCAGGAACTAATTCATAACTTTGGTTTTGGTCATTTCAAACCCGGTCAGCTTGTAAAATGACGTTGTATTTATCCGTGGACGTATTATATTGAATAATGTTTTGAGGACTTGGGTTGTCTTTTCATCATTCAAAATAGTCTCGGACAATCGAGAAGTTTGGTACAATTTGGAAATCCCCTTGGTTATCTTTATTAATGATAAATGGAGGGGTATCAATATTGTTCTTATCAGCTTCAGTTAATCCATTGGATCCTAATTGATAAGTTTGGTTATAGGTATAAATTGCAATCGCATTTCCCCCAGCAGTTTTGATAGCACTACTTTCCATGTAGTCCTTAATTGGGTCTAAACTTCCTTGACTAATAACACTGTCAAAACTTTGAGGATTGCCAATTCAATTATATTGTCCCATTCCTGCTTGTTGTTCCTGAGTCGTTGTAGGTCGTAATGCGACATAATAGGTCGCTGCTGCCACATTTAACCGGGAGGATTTTGCAGCTGCATTTTGACCTGCTTTCGTTGCAACATCAGTTTTGGAATTGGTCGCAGGGGGAGCAACTCCTCCACCCTGGACAATTAACGCAATCGGTTTGGATTGATCCACGACCGCCATCGGTGCATTTCCCAAATTTCCGATTGGGTTTCAGAATGCTCAAATACAAATAAATCCATACAGAAAGGGAATTAAACAAATTGCAATGAACTTAATAATCCGTTTCTTGGATGAACATATCCGATTTAAGAATTCGGTCTTAAAGTATTGTCATCATCTTTTCATTTTTACTTACTTTCTCATCCGACTGCTGCGAAAAAATCGGGTTTCTTCATTGGCAGGGATGAATACAATGTTCAAATTGAAGTCTAAGGTCAGATAGCAAAGTCTTAAATTATATTCATAATATAAGTCTTGATTATCGCGATAACCTCGGACAATATTTGTGACTTGATGTTGAGCACATCACAAAGGTACTCAATTATAACATACCTCATAATCATAAGGAATGCTACAATATTGTTGATAAAAATTCGTTTTCGCAGGATTTTTTGCTTTTAATAAGATAACCCTCTCAAAAAGTTGGTGAGCTTGTTGATAAATATAGTCATGACCAGGGTGTCATGGCATGAATGACCCTGGGAAGACTGCGACCCCATTAGCTACGTTTTTTGACACTGTTGGTTACGAACGCATAGTTCGCAATATTCAGGTTCGAGCTCACTACCTGATTGGTCGGATATTCAATATTTTTATAATATCCATCAGGTTTGTTATTTGCAGGTTGAGTTGGGTTGGTTGCTAAAACTTGGGTATTTGCAAAAAATCCTTTTTGTCAATC
>RCNI01001398.1_pt1 | contig 12968 bp, 9 predicted proteins | sample 2041151 | NCBI WGS metagenome assembly RCNI01 (sample SAMN09708214, study PRJNA481090) | feces metagenome | isolation source: feces | place: Antarctica: Albino Rookery | reverse complement strand
GGAGAAGGAGGCGGCAAGGTCACGGGAGCTGGTGGAGTTGCCGACCACGTAGTAGTCGTCTTCATAGTATTTTCCCATGATGCCTCGCATCTGATCCAGGAAGGCGAAGGTCTCGTCGCTTTCTTCCGGCAGATTGAGGTTTACCACCATACGGCTGTAGTGGTCGCTGCGCATTTGAAGCTGGGCAGTTTCCAGACGGGCAAACAATTCGTCCATTGTTTCCTGGGCGTCCCCATTTAGTGTAATGTTGTGGGATTCCAGCTGATCCTTCAGAAACAGGAACATATCAAAAAGGGGCACGTCGTACTCGGTCAGTCCGTGCAGAATTTCTCCGTATTGGTCATGTTCAATGGCATAGGCACTGTAAAGGGCCTGCGACACCTCATAATCAAGACCGATGGATTCGGAAAACTGCCGGGGCGTCAGGGCATCCGTCAGATGATATCCGTCCATGGCTTCAAAGCCGGACAGGCCCATGGTGCTTTTTACCTCCGGGTATGTTTCCAGTTCTTCCAAAATGGCTCGCTCTGAATCATAGTCGCCGCCAGGAACCAGCAGGGCAACCATGTTGCTTTCTCCGAAGGTGTCCTTGATTTTAAAGTAAGCCACCTGGCGGTCAGCCATTTTTGCTGTATGCACATCGTTGTAGCTGTAGCAGTAGGGGCATTTTCCGGACAGCCAGAAAGCACCCACCAGAATCACGGCAAACACAATGGGAATGACACGCCGTGCCCAAACAGAAAATTTGCCCACCCATGTAATATTGGGCAGTAGCCTTTTATGCTTGGTGCGATCAATGAGCGGACTGAACAGCATGAGAAGTCCCGGCATTAGGGTAAAGACCGACAGCAGGCTCAGAAAAATCGCCTTAATAAGCACCATAGCCAGATCCAGACCGATGGTAAACTTCATAAAGGCCAGAGCCATAAGACCGCCGATGGTGGTCAGAGAGGAGGCGCTGATTTCCGGGATGGACTTTGCCAGAGCATCGATACAGGCCCTGCGGGCATCTTTGGTTTCGTGCTCGTCGGAAAAACGGTGGCAGAGGATAATGGCGTAGTCAATGGCAAGGGCCAGCTGCAAAACCACGGCAACCGCATCGGAGACGAAACTGATGGTGCCAAACAGAAAGTTGGTACCCATATTCAGTATGGCAGCCATCGCAAAAGTGATGAGCAGCACAGGAACCTCCGCATAGGAGCGGGAGGTTAGTGTCAGCACCACCAGAATGATTACCACCGCCACAATCAAAATGGAGGTCATCTGCTGGCGCATTTCTGCGATTTCATCAAATCCCACCATAGTATCCACTACCAGATCATACTGAGACAGATTCTCCCGGATGGTTTCCATGGCGGCAATGGAGCGCTTATCCGTGGCGGAACCGGAGAAGGTCACATCAAAGAGGGCGGAGGCATCCCGGTAGTAATCGGGGGTTTCATCAAAAAATACCATTTCCACCCCGTCAACATCCGAAATCAGATCCTTGAGTCCTTCTGCGGTTTCGTAGGTGACGTTCGATACCATGACCCGTGCCGTGGCGGCAGTTTCGAAGTTTGCATTCATGGCTTCCAGCCCCTGCCGGGTTTCTGTATCTTGGGGAAGATAGGTCGTCACATCATTTTCTACATTCACCCAGCTTCTGGAGAACAGACAAAAAACCAGCGCAAATAGATACAGCACGAAAAAAAGATTCCGTTTATCTACAATAACCGTGGCAATCTTTTGAAAGAATTGTTTGTTTTTTTGTTGTTTCATAGCATCACCTGTGTTGCTTACGCATAATTATCGATTTTACTTATGGTTAACATTATACAGAAAGAAAGAATACAATACCATTATCAAACAATGAATAATTTAAGAATTGTAGGGGGGAGAAAAGCACAAAACGCCGAAAAGCTGTGTCCGGCAGCTTCTCGGCGTTTGATATGATACAAAATGGGGCATTATTCCTCACTGCAAAAGTATTTGCTGTGCTTTGTAATTGCAATGAGACAGATAAGCACACAGCCCAGTGCAATGGCATATTGATGGTTATAAGTAAGGATAAGGCCCGAAAGGATTCCAAAAACACCGAAGGAAGCAATGCTCCGAATGCGATGCGAGGGAATTCGGATAACGGTAGAAAACAGAATGTAAAAGGCTGCCAGCAGGATACCGATCTGGTTCAGAGGGTACAGGGCCAGCATTTCTCCGAAGGCAGTGGCAATGCACTTGCCGCCGTGAAAATGATTGAAGGGGGCAACGGCATGCCCCAGAACAGGGGCAGCTAAAACCGCGGCAAAGAGCATGTTGTCCGGGTCCAGGTAACGGATCGACAGGAAGATAGGCAAAAAACCCTTCATAATATCCAGACTCAGACAGATCGTACCCCAGAAAGTACCGCAGTTTGTGAACACATTGGAAGCACCGGGGTTGTGATCTTTGCTGATAGCGCAGATATCCACATGCAAAATCCGTGCCGGAATCATCTGGCAGAACATAATGCTGCCGGTAAGGAAAAAGGCTATGATGTAGAGTAGCCACGTAAGAAGATTTGTGGGATACATCGTTTATGCATCTCCTTTACTATGGTAATGGCTGCATGGGCGGGAATGTTTTCCTGCTGTGATTTTTGCATCCGGTCTGCGCATTCCGGGTCGTAAGCCAGTCTGTTTGCAAATTCCACAGCTTCCTTTTCATTTTTTGCATACAGAGACATACCGGTTTCTGAAAAGAATCGGGCGTTGCAGGTCTCGCATCCGGGAATGGCGTGTACATGCACCAGAGGAATGTTGGCAACTGCCGCCTCGGTACTGGAAAGTCCGCCGGATTTGCTCAGCAGCACATCCGATGCAGCCATATACAGGGCAACCTGCTTCGTAAACGAAACCGTCCGGATCTGGGGATTAGACTGGAATTTTCGGTCCAGTTTATTTTTTAGAATGTCGTTTTTGCCTGTAAGGACATAAACAAGACCGTCTTTTTTGAGGCCCTCCGACAGTGCATCGCACAGTCCCAGCATGTTTTCGCAGCCGATGCCTCCGGTCATCACCAGAAAGACTTTTTTATTCTGAGGAATGTTCAGCTTTTTGCGGGCTTCTGCTTTTTCTACGTGTTCTTCAAAACACTTGTTGACAGGAATGCCGGTGGAAATAATTCGGTTCTCGGGAATTCCCTTGCTGATAAGCTCCTTTTTTACACTCTCATGGGGGGCAAAATAGCCGTCCAGCTTGGTTTCTTCCATAAAAGGAATGCAGGTGTAGTCTGTCAGCACGCCGTAACAGGGGACGGTAAAGGACGGATCCTGCCGAATGGCGGTCATCACTTCCATTCCGTATAAATGGGTGCAGACTACGGTATCGAATTCGTTGCCTAAAATGTACTGCCGCAGTGCATCAGCATACCGGGCATTGGCCCAGTAGACAGGGGAGGGCAGGTTGGTTGCACAGTAGTAATCACCAAGTTTATAAATTACGCCAAAGAGAGAGGGTGTCTTTTTGATGATGTTATTATATAAAGAGGAGACAGCATGTTTCATCCGTTCACTTTGAAAGGAAACCGGGTCTGCAAGCTGACAGGCAATGTTCTGATCCTGCAGGGCAGTTTCTAATGCATGGGCAGCACTGTTGTGACCTTCTCCGGTGCTGCATGTTAATATGAGTACTTTATTGATAGCGTGTCCCTCCTTCTGATAAACGGTACGCAGGTGAAAATCGGTGGGTTTTGATAAAACACGCATGATATCATCTTATGGTGTCTTTAGTATACCGAAGATACGCCTGTGTGTATACGGTTAAGAAAAAAATCCTGCCTAAATTATAGGCAAAGTTCGATTTTTGCCTAAAAAGAGCAGCCTTGCAGGAATGTGACGGCGGTGCCAGGCCGGTTAGGGCTGTTTTCGCACCTCAAGCTGCAGCTCTGTCACATGCTCCTGCGCTTCAGCTGAAGTGTGAATGTCGATCCAGAGAATTTCCAGAATGTCCCCTACGGGACAAAACCCCTGCTCTTTTGCATAGCGGAACATAGCAGGAATGTAGTCGGTATTTTGCTTACAGCTGCCACGGTAGCAGACGGTTACATAGTCGCCTTCGGCGAGGGCATGGTCGCCCTTGGGGTCTGTTAAAAATACGGAGCTGTACCGTTCCAGCTGACCGTCCAGTGCATTTTGAAGGGGAATTGTGGAGCCGATTTGGTTGCTGCCGATGACGTAAAACCGTTCTTTGTCGAAATTCAGCAGCCGCTTGATCAGAATGTCCATCTCTTCATCGCTGGTATAATGATCCTTTATGCAATAGCACCGGCGTTCCGGAAAGTGCTTGATTTCAAAATGACCGGCAGTTTTCTGGCTTGCCAGGTGGATGGTCTGCATACGCTGCTCTACATTGTCGTGGAGCTGCTGCAGATATTCGATTTTCTTTAAGATGGTGTCGCTTTCCTCTTTCAGCAGTTTTAGGGTGGAATCCACCGTGTGGAAGGACAAATAATCGGAAATCTGCTCCATGCTGAAATCCAAACCTCTTAAATCACGGATTACGTTAAGACACCAGATATCATGGATGCTGTAAAGACGGTAGCCGCTTTCCGAACGCTTCGGATGAATCAGTCCCAGCTTTTCGTAATAGCGCAGGGAGTCTACGCCGATGCCGTACAGCTTTGAAATTTCGCCAATGCGAAAATATTGTTCCAAAAGGCAAACACCTCCTTGACTCTGGTATTATACCAGAGTTTATAATGAATATGCAAGTAATTCGTCACATCAATTTAGAAAGGGTTTAAAAATGTCATCGCAGTTTAATTTGTCATCGCTACGTGAAAAATCTAAGTACTATCTGGGAAAGATCAAGGTTTCATCCTGTATCGCACTGCTGTTTGGCAGCACTTTGCTGTCTTTTGGATTGTATAATATTCACTCGCTTTCGGGAGTGACCGAAGGCGGTGTGCTGGGACTGACCCTTCTTTTAGAGCACGTGTTCCATATTTCTCCGGCTTTTTCCGGGTTTGTTCTTAATTTGCTCTGCTATATTCTGGGCTGGAAGATGCTTGGGAAGGGATTCCTGTTTTACTCCTTTGTGGCATCTACCGGTTTTTCTGTGTCCTATAAGATTTTTGAGCAGTTTGAGCCCCTGTGGCCGTGGCTTGTGGACACACCGCTGCTTGCAGCCATACTGGGTGCGATTTTTGTAGGTGTGAGCGTGGGAATTTGTGTGCGTGTAGGCGGCGCCCCCGGAGGGGACGATTCGCTTGCTATGAGTATTGCAAAAATTACCGGCATAAAAATCCAGTGGGCCTACCTGGCGTGCGATCTTATTGTGCTGGCATTGTCTCTTGTTTATATTCCTGTGCAGAGAATTGCCTATTCCCTTTTGACCGTGCTTCTGTCCGGTCAGCTGATCGGATTTGTGCAGAATATGAATCTTCCCAAACTGACGAAAAAAACACCGCATTCGGCATAACAGGGTCGGATACATGGATTTATCACCCAAAAATGAGGGGTCTTACGAAAGTAAGACCCCTCAAAACTATCCTCTGTGGAAATTAGAAAATGCCCCGTTATGCCAAGTGGGACATTTACCGGTAGGCAATGACCTGCTTTAATTCCTCATGGACTTGTCCGTTGGAAGCCAGAATGCTGCTACTGGCGGTTAAGTCGACGGATTCCCCAGTAAGCGTTGTTACTTTTCCGCCGGCTTCCTCAATGAGAATCTTTCCGGCAGCCATATCCCATGGCTGCAGAATGATCTCATACATGCCTTCCAGCCGTCCTGCGGCAATATAGGCAAGATCCATAGCGGCGGCACCGCTGCGCCGGATATCCATGCTGGCGCAGAAGACCCGCTTGGCGGCATCGAAGGTTTTGTCTGCCAGCTCGTGATAATAGGGGCTGGTGCCCACGGCGATGATGCTGCTGTTAAGCGCAGGGGCCTGGCTTACTTTAATAGGGTTTCCGTTTAGAAAAGCGCCTTTTCCCTTGGCGGCAGAGTACAGTTCCTTGGTATAGGGCTGATAAATGACACCGGCCACTGCTTGACGGTTTACCACCAGTGCCAGAGAGATGACACTCATTTTCATATCCCGAATCAGATTGGTGGTGCCGTCCACCGGGTCCAAAATCCAGACAGCGCCGGAAAAATCCAGATCCCCATTGTCTTTCTCTTCCCCCATAAACTGAATGGAGGGAAATTTTTCGGTCAGCTGTGCGCTGATAATGCCTTGTACGTGCAGGTCTACCTCAGTTACGAAATCGGCAAAGCCCTTTTGGTGGACTTTTAAAGAATCCTCCCGATCCAGCAGACTATCACCTGCATCCAGCACGACCTGCTCCATGGTTTTCAGAATTGTTTCAATGCGCTGTATATCCATAATTATCCGTATCCTTTCCGGTAAAATCTAAAAAACAGTGATCCGGGGTTTATTATACCATTTAAGGCAAGGGGCATCAATGGCAAATGCGCTGGCCTCACAAAAAAGGGAGCAGGCCCGATTCCATAGGAACCGGGCCTGCTTTTTAAAAGAGAGGTCAAATATTGAAACCAGGTAAAGTAAGGAATCTGTGCCTGGTTTTCTGCTTGAGGGATGAAACCTTAAAATGAGGCAGATCAGTAACGATCAATTTTCCTTGCTTCCTCGCAAAGCTGCCGGAACTGCTGGTCCGTAACACCGCAGTCCTGCTTCAGCAGATCCTCGATGTCCAGCTTGGAAAGATGCACGGTAGGCTCGTCTTTGATGACTTCCAGAATCTCCTTATAAAGGGGGATGGCCTTGTCCTCTTCGCCCCGCAGGCGCACCATGTTCCGGGGACAGCAGGTTTCCCGATAGGTGGAAATCTCATAAGGCGGCATTTTGACAAAATCGCCGTCTTCCACATATCCAGGCAGACCGTAGCGGCGCTCATAATCGATTAGAACCCTGCGCATGGTTTGCGCCAGTTCCAGAATTGCGGGATCCGTGCAGCGGTACAGAAGATTGTTCTTTTCATCCGGGTCTTCCTGCATGTCAAAAAGCTGCTCTTCGTCTCCGTAGAAATGGACGAACTTGTAGCGTGCATTGCGGATGCAGCACCAGCGCTTGCTCTGCCGCTGATGTTCCACATACTGCCACTGCCGGTTTTTGGCAGGTGCCGGTGCAAACAGAGATTCGCCGGGCAGATCATAATCTGCAGGATAGCTCAGCCCTGCAACGTCCAGCATGGTGGGCAGTACGTCGTTCAGATCCACAAAGTCACTGCGGACAGTACCGGGGGCAATCTTTGCAGGCCAGTGCATAATAAAGGGAATCTTGCAGGAGGGATCATGGGGCAGAAATTTCTGATAGGTGTCCAGATCGCCCAGCATCTCACCGTGATCAGAGGTGAAGATAATCAGCGTGTTTTCGTAGTAGCCGCAGTCTTTGAGGGTCTGCACAATGCGGCCCACGTTGTAGTCCACAAAGGAAACGGCGCAGGCGTACAGTTCACGCATGCGGTTAATGCTTTCTTCATCAGGCAGATCTGCAATACACTTGTTTTCTTCTGCCAGCAGGGAAAGAGGGGTATCGCTGGAGGTGTGGGGAGGAATCTTTCCGTCGTATTTGTGTGCCCAGGCCGGGGGAATATCGAAGGGTGGATGGGGATGCTTAAAGCCGGTCCAAAGCAGGAAGGGACGATCTGTGTCGCCCCGGTGCTTCAGAAATTCGATGGAGCGGTCGGCAATCCAGTGAGAGCCGTGCAGCTCCTCCGGAAAAATGGACTGCTGGGGCTGCATATACAGGGCGTTGCGCACACCGTGAAAGCTTCCGTAATTTCCGTAGCCCTTTTTGTGCATGTCCATAGCGTACTCATCTTCCAGAACGTCCTCAATGACTTCGTCCGCATTCAGAAAAATATCAAATCCCGTGCAGCGGCGTTCGGGCTGAAAATGCATCTTACCTACCGCAGCGGTCTGATAACCGGCATCATTTAAAATCTGGGCAAATGTGGGAAGATACCAGGGAGCCGGCTTGGCAGTGTCGCCAAAGTAGTTATCATCAAAGCCGTGGTGCCGTGCGGTAAGGCCTGTGATCAGATTATGCCGTGCAGGAATGCACACAGGGTTCGGAGAGTAGGAATTTTCGCACAGACAGCCGTCTTGTGCCAGACGGTCAATGTTGGGCGTATCCATAAATTGATTCTCTTTTTGATAAGCACCGATGTAATCAAAACGCAGCTGATCGGCGGTGATCAGCAAAATATTCGGTGCATTTTTCGCATATCTGCGCATGCAGAGTACCTCCTTATTCTTAAGCGGTTTTATAAAACTCCCGAATGCGGGCTTACAATATAAAAAGTAATGAACACTTGTCTTTTGACTACCGAAAAGTATACCATAGGAATGGTTTACAAAAAACGACATCTGTCTGTTTCTGTATTATAGAATGCATAATTTGGAAATCCTGTGCAGAAAAGCCAGAAAGGATGGATTTTTAGCGGAATATTTTAAAAAGATGGTAGAAAATTAAAAAACACGACAATTGACGTTTTTTGAGAAAACCACTTGTGTTATCATAAGGAGGAAAAAACCTGTATTTAGGATTTACTTGTGTATACTGCATGCGATAAACACGAAAATACGCGCGGAACCGGCATGGAGCATCGGGTGATCCGGATATCTGCCGGCTTGTGTTTTTTGCTTGTGTTATAATCTGGGTTTCCCACATCAAACAGCACTGACTAGAAGGAGAAGAAAAAATGAAGAAACTATTTGCAATTGTTATGACGCTTGTGCTTGTCCTGTCCATGACAGCTTGCGGCAAGCCGGTTACAACTGAGCCTACCGGTACAGCGGCAAACGACAAAATCAAGGCTATTTTTATTGGAAAGCTGGGCGACAATTCTTTTAATGACTCCGGATGGGCCGGCCTCCAGCGTGCAGGCGAGGAATTCAATATGGATGTTTCTGTTGTTGAGCCTGCAACGGCTGCAGACTACGGCAGCAGCGTTGTGTCCGCTGTCAACAGCGGCGCAGATCTGGTTCTTATCTTTGGCGGCAGCTATGCCGACACTTTTAATGAGTACTGCACTCGTTTCCCCGACGTGTATTTCGGCGGCATGAACTCCGTTTCTGCAGCTCCTGCGGACAATCTGGTTATGGCAAGAACTGCCGACCATGAGGGCAGCTTCCTGGCAGGTGCGCTGGCAGCTATGACCACCCAGACCAACGTGGTGGGTGTCATCGGCGGTGTAGAAATGGACTCCATCAACCGTTTTGCTCTGGGCTTTGAAGAAGGCGCAAAGTATGTAAACCCCGATATCAAGGTGCTGAAGGCATTCGTGGGTTCTTTTGAGGATCCTGCCACGGCAAAGGAATTTGCGCTGCAGCTGCACAACGAGCAGGCAGACGTGATCTACCAGGTTGCCGGCGGCTCCGGTATGGGTGTTTTTGAAGCAGCCAATGAAACCGAGGGCCTGTACGCAATCGGCGTTGACTCCAACCAGGATGCAATCGCTCCCGGTAAGATTCTGACCAGCATGGTAAAGTCCGGTGACCAGGTTGCCTATGACTTTGCAAAGATGGTTGCAGAAGGAAACTTTAAAAGCGGTGTTGTGGATTACGGTATCGGCAACGGCGGTGTCGGCCTTACGGATTTCCAGTACAGCAAGGACATCGTGACCGACGAAATGATCGCACAGCTCCAGGAAATCGAAGCAAAGATTAAGAGCGGTGAAATCAAGGTTACCGATCTTTTCTTGTCTTAATATACTGCTTAGTCGAATGTAAAAAAAGCAGGGTGTAATAGGTTTTGCCATTGCACCCTGCTGATTTTTAAAGATCGGAGGTTCTTGGATGTTAGCTCTTGAAATGCGGAACATAACCAAACAGTACCCTGGGGTATTGGCAAATGACGATATTACAATCGAGGCACGCAAAGGCTCCATCGTCTGTATTATCGGTGAAAACGGCGCCGGAAAATCCACGCTGATGAATATTCTGTCCGGCATGGAACAGCCGGACAGCGGCAGCATTTTGCTCAACGGAGAGCCGGTGACTCTGACTTCCAGCCGGGATGCCATGAAGCACCATATCGGAATGGTTTTTCAGCACTTTATGCTGGTAAATGAGCTTACGGCACTGGAAAACATCATTTTAGGTTCGGAGCCGGTTAAGGGACTGCGAATCGATGTGGCACGTGCCAAGCAGGAAATCGGCCAGGTCATGGATACCTACGGCATGCAGATCCCTCTGGACAAGCCGGCAGGAAGCCTTTGGGTCGGTCTGCAGCAGAAGCTGGAGATTTTGAAAATCCTGTATCGGGGTGCCGAGATCATTATTCTGGATGAGCCTACGGCGGTATTGACGCCCCAGGAAACCCAGGAATTGTTCGTCAATATGCGTGACCTTACAAAGCGGGGGAAGACCATCATCTTCATAACCCACAAGCTAAATGAGGTTATGGAGGTTGCGGACGATATTTATGTTATGCGTGCCGGTAAGCTGATTACCCGTGTCAATCCCGCTGATACCAGTGCAGAGGATCTTGCGCTCAAAATGGTGGGTCATGAGCTGCCGCCTATGATTGCCCGTGAGGCAGTGCAAAGCACCCCTGTGCTGGAAATGAAAGACGTGAATGTGGTGCGGGACAATGGGCTTTCGGCCCTCAAGAATGTCAATTTGACCGTTTCCGGCGGTGAGATTCTGGGCATTGCCGGTATTTCGGGCAATGGACAAAACGAAATTGCCCATGTGGTGGCAGGCTTGCAGGCCCCTACCACAGGAAAGATTTTCTTTAAGGGCAAGGACATCACTCGGCACGACAGAAAACGCCGCATTCAAGACGGAATCAGCTACATCCCGGAAGACAGGAATAAAATGGGTGCCTGCCTCAGCTGGAGCATTGAGAGCAATAGCATCGGCGGCTATCAGGATCTGCCGGAATTCTCCACAGGCTTTGGCTGGCTTAAGAAAGATGCAATCACCGCCAGAGCAAAGCAGATGGTGGAAAAATTTATGATCAAGACCCCGGATACCAAGGTTCAGATCAGCTCCCTCTCCGGTGGCAACTGCCAGAAGGTAATCGTGGCCCGGGAAACGGCCTTTGATCCCAAGCTGATCATTGCGTCGGAACCCAGCCGCGGCATTGATATCCATGCCATCAACTCGATTTATCGGCACATGATTAGTCTGCGCAACGATGGCTGCGCCGTACTTTTGATTTCTTCCTCATTGGATGAAATTCTCACACTCAGTGACCGAATTGCCATTTTGTACGAGGGGGAAATTGTGGGCATTGTGGATCCCAAGACCACAACCCGTGAAGAAATCGGCCTGTATATGTCCGGTGCCAAAAGGGAGGATAAGGTATGAAGCAACGATTGTGTACAGACCTGCGCAAGTACGGTAAAATTGTGCAGCGCCCCATGATTACCATTGTCATTTCTCTTTTGATTGGCATGCTGTTTATCATTCCCTCCGGCTATTCTCCTCTCAGTGCCTACGGCATGATGTTTAAGGGTGCATTCGGCTCCTCCATCGGCTGGCTGGGTACCCTTGCAAAGGCGACACCTCTGATTTTTACAGGCCTTGCAGCAGCATTTGCAAGCTATGGCGGATGCTTTAATATCGGCATTGAAGGTCAGCTCTATCTGGGCGGCATGGCAGCGGCGCTGGTAGGCCATTACTGCAGCGGTCTGCCCGGTTATGTTTTGATTCCGCTGTGTCTGGCAGCAGCTATGGCAGCGGCAGTGATCTGGGCCTTGATTCCCGGCTTGCTGAACAATAAGCTGCAGATCAACATTTTTATTATGTTCTTCATCTTTAATAACATCGCTACCTTGCTGACAGAGTATCTGGCAAGCGATGTGTTCCGTGGAGAACTGATTGGTGTTGAGGCCACCGGTAAAATTGCGGCCCAGGCACGGTTTTCCCGTTTTTCTAATTACTCGGATGTGAATACGGCGATTATTATCGCCCTGGTTCTGGCGGCAGTGCTGTGGTTTGTGCAGTATAAAACCCGGTACGGCTATGAAGTTTCCGCTCTGGGCCGCAATGCCACCTTCAGCCAGTATATCGGCATCAGCACCACAAAAAAATCCATGATGATTCTTGTGATCAGTGCCATGATTGCAGGTCTAGCAGGTGCCGAGCAGACGATGGGTGTTCTGGGACGGTTCTTCCCAGGCTTCTCCAATGACTACGGCTTTACCGGCATATCCATCGGCATGCTTGCCAATGATAACCCCATTGCAGTGGTGATTTTTGCTATTTTCTTCGGTGGTCTTATTAACGGCGGTCAACAGCTGGAAGCCAATTCCACCATTTCCAGCGACTTGGTCGGCGTGATTCAGGCAATCGTCATCATGTGCATCTCTGCGGATTTCATCCGCCGGAGAGTGCGCAATAAAAAGGAAAGCTCCGCAAAGCCCCGGGGAAAGGAGACGAGAAAATAATGGATGCAACTTTTTGGGAAAATATGCTCGCCACCTCTTTTAAGGCACTGCCGCCCCTGGTTTTAGCTGGCCTCGGCGGCATGATCACCATGAAGGTGGGCATGCTGAACTTGGGCCTGGAAGGCATGATGCTGATGTCGGCATTTGTTGCTGCGATCGTGGACCATTTTACATCCATGCCGCTGCTGGCGCTGGCGGTTGCCGCCCTGTTTTCTACGGTGGTTGGTCTTCTGTTTGGCCTGTTTAATATCCGCTTTAAGGTCAATAACATTATTGTCAGTGTGGCCATCAATATGCTGGGTTACTCTCTGACTAAGTATCTGCTGAAGACGATCTTCGGTGTTGCCAGTGCGTTTACCTCCGACCGGATCGTTAAGCAGCCCACGGTGAATCTGCCCTTTTTGGAGAACATTCCGATTCTGAGGTCTCTGGATGATCTGTCCATTGTTTTCTGGCTCTGCATTGTCATTACGCTGATCCTTATGTATGTGATCAACAAAACCCCTGCCGGACTGCGTCTGCGCGCTACGGGCCTCAATGATGTGGCAGTCAATACTACCGGTGTCAGCAGTGATAAGGTAAAATACGT
>RCNI01001397.1_pt1 | contig 12975 bp, 17 predicted proteins | sample 2041151 | NCBI WGS metagenome assembly RCNI01 (sample SAMN09708214, study PRJNA481090) | feces metagenome | isolation source: feces | place: Antarctica: Albino Rookery | reverse complement strand
GCATACAATCAGAAAAACCACCGGTAGAGGCACCACAATCCATCGCAACCGCTCCCTCAAGAGAGATCGGGAAGGTCTGCATTGCCTTTTCCAGCTTCAAACCGCCGCGGCTGACATATTTCAGCGTCTTGCCGCGTACTTCAACCTTTGCATCCTCCGGCACTGCGTAACCGGACTTGTCCACCTTCTGGTCATTCACATACACGATTCCGCTCATAATACAAGCCTGAGCTTTCTGGCGGGATTCTGCAAACCCAAGATCGACCAGTGTCACATCCAAGCGTTTTCCCTTCATGCCAGAACCTCCTTTACTTTATTTACGATTGCTTCTGCATCAATTCCCAGAAGATGCCGGAGCTGATCCACACTTCCGTGACGGACAAATTCCGTTCCGGAGGTGAGCAGCACCAGATGATCCAATTCAATCCCACGATCTGCCAAGTCAAACGCAAAGCTTCTGCCCACGGAACAAGGCTGGATCACATCCTCCACTACCATCAGACAGTGGGTTTTCTCCACGCTGGCAATCAGGCGTTCCGCTTTCAGCGGAATCAGGCGGTTGATTTTGACCACTTCGCAGGAAATACCGTCCTGCTCCAGCTGGTCTGCCGCCTTCAAAATTTCCGGAATCATATTTCCGTAACCAGCCAGAGTGAACTGCGCACCCTCTCGAATCACACAATCCACCTCGCCGGAAGTATTCTCCAAAAACAGAGTATCTTCGCTGCCTCTGGGATAACGAACCGCCACAGGGCCCTCATAGTCATAGAAGGCGCTGCGCAGCATACTGGCAAGTTCCGCATAGTTGGAAGGAGCCAGCACTGTCATATGCGGCACGGTGGACAGGAACGCAAGATCAAAGACGCCCTGATGCGTCTCACCGTCCGCTCCAACCAAACCGGCACGGTCCACGCCGAACACCACATGCAGATCCTGCAGCGCCACATCGTGGAGCAGCATATCATAAGCACGCTGGAGGAAGGTGGAATAGACCGCAAACACCGGCATAAGTCCCTGCTTTGCCATACCGGCACACATAGCCACCGCATGGCCTTCCGCAATGCCCACATCATAGATGCGGTCCGGGAATGCCTGAGCAAAGCCGTCCAGTCCGGTGCCGGTCTGCATCGCCGCTGTCACGGCACAGATACGAGGGTCCTCTGCCGCCAGTTTGGCCAGAGTCTGTCCAAACACAGCGGAATAATCCCGCTTCGGCTCACTGCACACAATACCCTTCTCCGGGTCAAAGGGGCTGACACCGTGGTAGTATTCCGGTGCATTTTGAGCCGGGAGATAGCCCATGCCCTTCACGGTACGGACATGGAGCAGCACCGGGCGATCCAGTGTATCCGCCCACTGCAAAAGCCGGGTCAGTTCCGGTATATCATGTCCATCCACCGGACCCACATACTCAAATCCCAGATCTTCAAAGAAAGTACTGGGCAAAATACTGCCCTTGATATGGGTTTTAATCCAGTGGGTAAAATTATAAAACTGCTTGCCGCCGGGAACCGACTGCATGGCAGCACGATAGTGGCGTTTAAACCGCAGGTAGCGGGGCTTCAAATGCTGGTGCGACAGCAGACGAGCTACGCCGCCCACATTCTTCTGGATACTCATGCCGTTATCATTCAGAATAACGATCATTTTCTCACCGCTGCTGCCCGCATCAGACAGGCCTTCGTAAGCCAGTCCGCCGGTCAGCGCGCCGTCACCAATTAGGGCAATGACCCGATAGTCCTCCCCCAGCTTGGTGCGAGCCCGAGCCATGCCCAACGCAACAGACACAGAGTTTGAGGCATGACCCGCAATAAATGCGTCCGTGACGCTCTCCCGGGGCTTCGGGAATCCAGACAGGCCGTCCAGCTTCCGCATGGTATCCATGCGATCGGCACGACCGGTCAACATTTTATGAGGATAGCACTGATGTCCTACATCGAACACCAGCCGATCTCGCTCAAAATCAAACACACGATGCAGCGCAACCGTCAACTCCACCGCGCCAAGATTGGAGCCCAAATGGCCTCCCGTCTTAGACACCGTGTCCAACAGCTGCTCTCGGATTTCAGCGCAGGCAGTTCGGCACTCTTCATCCGTCATATCTTTGAGATTTTTGCCTTTCCATTCAGACACAGGCTTCCCTCTCTTTTCTATCTTAATTCATTCTGCCGGCCAGCCAATCAGCCACGGCGCAGAGCATTTCACTGTCCGGATAGACCTCCCGCACAGCACTCTTTGCCACTTCCGTGCTTTCATGAATCTGCATTTCACAGCCTTCTTTTCCCAGAAGGTTGAAATAAGTAATTTTATGATTGGAATCATCGCTGCCCACAGGCTTTCCAAGGGCATCCGTAGTGGAAATATGATCCAGCATATCGTCCCGAATCTGGAACGCCAAACCGATCTGAGCGGCATAGGTCCGGGCGGCAGAAAGCTGCTGCTCCGTGGCTCCGCCGGCAAGCGCACCGATCACACAGGCGCTTTCCAGCAAGGCTCCCGTCTTTTTCTCGTGGATCAGACGCAGCTGCTCCAGCGTGAGGGGTTTGCCCTCGCCTTCCGTATCCAGCACCTGTCCGGCACACATTCCGTCGGCACCCACACCACGAGCCAGTTCCAAAGCTGCCGCTGCCCGAACCTCTGCCGAATAATCGGAAGACAGGATGGTTTCAAAGGCTGCCGTCTGGAGGGCATCGCCTGCCAGCACGGCATTGGCTTCGCCAAACACCACATGGTTGGTGGGCTTGCCACGGCGCAGATCATCATTATCCATACAGGGCAGATCATCGTGGATCAGAGAATAGGTATGGAGCATTTCCACACCGCACCCCAGCGTAAGGGCTCGATCCGCATCACCGCCGGATGCTTCGGCAAACAGCATAGTCAGGATGGGGCGGACACGCTTTCCGCCCGCGACCAAGCTGTAAGACATGGCATCATAAAGGGTCTTCTGAGGCACATTATCCTGAAAAACCCCAGCCAGAAAGGCGTCTACTTTTTTTCGCAGTTCTTCCAAACGCTCCGCAGCCATCATTCCGGACGCACCTCCATAGGAATCTCCTCCGGAGAACCGTCTGCCGACTTCATCAACTGCACCACAGACTGCTCTGCCTGATCCAGTTTTTTACCGCAGGCGGCTGCCAGCTTGGTTCCCTCTTCAAAAAGAGTCATGGACTCATCCAAGGCAATCTCGCCCCGCTCCAGCAGGGTGACAATTTCCTCCAAACGGGCCATATCCTCTTCAAATGTTTTCTTCTTCGCTGCCATTGTTCTGTTTCCTCTCTGTCACATGACAGCTAAGTGAACCGTCACTCAGCGTCAACACCAACTGATCTCCTGTTTCAATCTGCTCCACCGAGGTAAGGACTCGTCCGTCCTCCCCTTGTGCCAGCGCATAGCCGCGGGACAGCACCTTCAGGGGACTCAGCGAGTCCAACGCCGCACAGGCCGTTGCATGGCGGCGGCGATGCTGTGCCACGCTGCGTTCCAACGCATGGAGCAGCTTATCCTGCTGATAATCCAACAGCAGACGCTTATCTTTGATATAGGCGGTGGGGTCCAGCAGCACACGGCTGCTCTCCAAACGCTGGAGGTGCTGCCGCTGCAAGCGCAGTTTATCCTGCATCACCCGGCTGAGCCGCAGCTTCAGCTGGTTCAGGTGTGCGTAGACTTCCTTCTGGTCCGGAACCACAACCTCCGCACCCTTTGTAGGCGTCGCTGCCCTCAAATCTGCAACATAGTCGCTGATGGTCACATCCGGCTCATGTCCCACTGCGGAAATCACCGGGATTTCAGAGGCGTAGATTTCTCTTGCCAGAGTCTCATCATTAAAGGCCCAGAGCTCCTCTATGGAACCGCCGCCCCGTCCGATGATGATAACATCCGCCACATTCCACCGGTTGGCGTAGCGCAAGGCTCCGGCAAGCTCGGCAGGGGCCTTTTCCCCCTGCACCCGAACCGACAGCACCAGCACCTTTGCCATAGGCCAGCGAATGCCCAGATTTCGGATCATATCCCGCACTGCGGCGCTGGATGCAGAAGTAATCAGTGCCACACGATTTGGAATCTTGGGTATCGGCTTTTTATGCGCCGGATCGAAAAGGCCTTCCTTTTCCAGCTTTTCTTTCAGCTGTTCATAGGCCACATGGAGATCACCCACGCCGTCCATCGCCATCATGTCCACATAGAGCTGGTAGCGGCCGTCCCGTGGGAACACGGTCACACGGCCGAAGGCAACCACCTGCATTCCGTTTTTCGGCACAAAACGCAGGGACTGGGCAGACCCTCGGAACATGACGCAACTCAGGACACCATCTGCATCCTTCAGAGAGAAGTAATGGTGTCCCGAAGGATAGCATTTATAGTTTGAAATCTCACCCCGTACTGCCACGCTGGACAGATTGGGGTCCTGATCGAACTTGTTCTTCAGGTACTGGTTGACCTGACCGACCGTCAGCACCTGTGGCTCATAGCGGCTGTCATTCATGATTCTTTCCCATTTCCATGGCACGATGCGTCAAAAGCGCAATGCCCATGGCGTTATCGGTGGAATAGCGAGGCTCAGCAAAGAGGGCATAGTCCATCACCTGACGCAGCAGAGAATTGGACGCCACACCACCGGAGCAGAGCACTTCAAGGCCGGGATATTCTTTGAGGGCCTGCTGGGTCACCCGATGCACCGTGGCTGCCACGGTATTAAGGGTAAAGCGGGCCACATCTTCCGGAGCCATGCCGGCGTCAATGCGCTTTTGCACCTGATTTTCTACGCCGGAAAACGAAAAGTGAAGTCCACGCAATTTGACCGCAAACTTTTCCTTGCTGGCGCTGTTGGCTGCCATGGCATCAAGGCCCTTACCTGCCGGGAACGGCACACCAAGACGCTTGCCTGTCCGGTCAATCAACTGACCTGCGGAAATATCCTCCGTACCGCCCAAAATCTTCATCTGCGGCATTCCATCCACTGGCTCCACCAGCAATAGCTCAGTAGTTCCACCGGAAAGATGCCAAGAAAGGATGGGCTTATCCAGCAGATCCATTCTGCCGGCACTCCAACAAGCCGCCGCTACATGGCCCTGCTGGTGAGAAAACGCAAAAAAGGGCACATCCAGCGCATCGGCCAGAACCTGCCCCTGGGACTCACCCGCCAGAAAGCATGGCATATAAGACCCTTCCACAGACCGGGGTGCAGTGGATGCTCCCACAGCCCGAATTTCCTTCAGCTTACCCGACGCATACAGCTCCCGGACTCGCTCCGGCAGACGGCGCACATGCTGAAACAGCGCGTCGCTCTGCCGCAGACCCAAGCCGCCCTCCGGAACATCCAGAAGCCGGCTGGAATTTAATCCGGTGCCGTCGTCACAATACACCGCAGCAGAGGTGGTGTAGTTGCTGGTATCCAGCCCCAGTACGCCGCTCATTTCTGCTCCGTTTCGCCGTACTCAGCGCGGACAAACGAACCGAGAATGCCGTTGATGAAGGAAACAACCTTATCATCCTCGTACTTCTTGGCAATTTCGACGGCTTCATTGATCGCAGCCTTGTTGGGAATGTCGGTATAAAGAATCTCGAACATGGCGACACGCATGATTGCCGTTGCCACGCGAGGAAGACGGCTGAACTTCCAGCCGGTTGCATAACGCTCAATATCGCTGTCCAGCTCATAGCCGTGATGGAACACACCCTCGATCACAGTGCGAATGTACTTCACCTGTTCCTCGCTGGGATATTCTGCATAAAGAGGCTCGGCCTTTGCCATGCTTTCAAAATACTCACGGTTGAGCTTTTGCTCCAGAAATTCATTCACAGAGCAATCGCTGTAGCCCAGTTCATAAGCCATATGAATTGCAATTTCTCTGGCAGCTGTTCTGGTCATTCTAGTTCCCCCATTCTGGTTGTATACATTTGTATATTCATTATCGTCATACAGATAAACTCAGCTTATTATACATGCTTTTTCACGGAATGAAAAGGCTTTTCCCAAAAAAAGAAACACATGGCAATCAAAGACTGCCATGTGTGATCTTTTGCATATTCAGGTTAGTTTTCAAAGGAAATGCCGGACACATGTACATTGACACCGTTCACCTTCAGGCCGACCACAGATTCAACGCTGGAAAAAACAGCTTCCTGCACGGCCGTAGCCACACTCTGGATATTGCAGCCGAAGTTCACCAGCAGAGACAGATCGATGAACAGTTCCTCTTCCTCCATGCGGACACGGACGCCCTTGGACAGGTTCTTCTTGCCGGCGATTGCGGCAAGATCGCTGCCAATGGAGGACAATCCTGCAACACCCTCTACCTCGATGGCAGCCATAGCAGCCACGGTGCAGATTGCATCCTCGGAAATATGAACATTGCTCTGACCCTGAATCTGGGTAATATATTCTTTATTCTCGCCCATAATGAGTTCCTCCTGCGATAATCAGCATGATCTTACCAACTCATTTTATCACAAGTCAGGAAAAATACAAGAGTTTTTCTTCGCTCTCATTCGGTCATTCTTTTCCAGCCTCGATAATTTTGACCTGATTTGCGGCAAAAGAAGTCTGACCCATCACAATATCCGTCACTTTTGCGACATCTGCCGCTTCCAGTCCTTCTCCCGAGGTGGCCACCACCACGCTGACGCTGTTATCGCCGATATAGGCCACGCAATCCTGATACCCCTTTGCCGTCACCAGATTTTCAATCTCCGTTTCCGCCATGGTATCCGCTGCCATGGTCTCAATCCCCTCACTTGCGGCAAACACAGCGGTTGCGTCTGCGTTCGGGTCATTCACCGTCTCCTGCAGCATGGCAAGGGCGGCGTCACGGGACTCCTGTCTGGAAAGGCGGGCGGTATCAAAATAGCTCTCATCCGGCAGCTCGGACACGGTGACGATCTCGTTTTCACCGTGTTCCACCGTACGGTCTCCCACCAGTTCTGCCTCGCCCAGCGTCTTAGTGCTTCCATTCTGGGATTGAGTGGCAGAAAGTTCGTTTTGACCATAGGACCAGTTCAAATACACCGCAACACAGACGAACAACAGCACCACTGCCACCACGCCGCTTCTCTTCCACTGATTCAACTTTTTCATCATCTTTCACTCACTTTCTTTGACTTATGGATATTTGATCTGAACTCAGGCCTGTGATTGCCGACACCGCTTTCAAAACCTCCAGCTTCACGGAAGCGTTTCCGCCGCCGTCACAAACCACCATAGCACCCTGAAAGCGGGGATACTTGGATTTGACTCGCACCGGCTGCTGAACATAACTTCCGCCGGAAACCACAACCGTTTTTGTTTCTCCCTCCGCCTGCTGATCCACCGCCAGCACCTCTTCTCCGGAATCGGAAAGCGACAGCACCACGGTGGCTTCTCCGACCCCTCGAATTTCGCTCAGCGCACGCCCCATCTCCTCTTCCAGCCCTTCAAGGTCAAAAGTAAGGCCGGGCGTCTGCTCCGGCGGGGATGTCTTTTTGCCGGGGTCGGCCCCTGTGGGCAAAAGCATCAACGCAACCCCGATACAGAGGATCAATCCCACATACTTGTACTTTTGCAGTTTTTCTCCGGTCCGTTTCCAATCCATCTTTTGCATTAGGGATCGGTCACCTCCTCATATCGAATCCGTTCTCTGCGGATACCCAATTCCTGTTCTACCGTATCCAGCAGCGGCTGCACCTCACTTTCGGCGCTGGTTCCTTCCACCGTCGCCGCATCCGGAATCGGCAATCCCTCCTGCCACACACAGGAAACCTCTGCCGTCACAGCAAGGCCCAAGGCTTCTGCCTGTTCTTCAATATATTCCTCACTTTTTTCTCTCATGATTGTTTCCAGATAACTTTCATTGGTTTGCTGCAAGCAAAGCTGATCCTCGGACACCACATCCACCTCAACCTGCAAAAATGCCGCGATTGCCTGAGGCACAGCGCCGGTCAGCGGACGCAGCACCACCAGAAACAACACCAGTCCAATGGCCATTCGCCCTACGGACCGGACCGGCCCTTGCGGCAGGATGGCTTCCGCCATACAGAACAGCACGCCGCAGGCCAGAATGGACATGATCCAATTTCTAAGACTTTCTGTCATGGAACCACCACCGATATAATCTGAATCAAGGCAAACAGCACCACCACTGCACAGGCTCCGGTCATGGCCATGACCAAAGCAAACACGCCCGACAAATCTCCGATCAGTTTCGCTGCCGGGTGGTCCGTTACCATGGCGCTCAGCGCTGTGACAAAACGGTAGAGCAGAAACTGAATGCTCAAACGCATCAGTGGTACCAAACAAAAGCCCAGCACTCCGGCAACGCCGAACAGTCCGATGGAATTACGCAGCACCGACGCTCCCGAAAGCACCGCATCGGTGGCATCGGACAAAATGCCTCCCACCACCGGAATCATACCGGAAATCGCCATGTGTGCCGCCTTCATTGCCGCCGTATCCGCCGCCCGAGCCGCAGTTCCTGCCAAGGTGATATAGCCGCTATACAAAATCAGTAACGCCGTGAGTGTGGTTTTCACTGCCCATTGGAGCAGCTTACACAAGGGCTGCAATCTGGCTCCGTCCAGCGCCGCATTTGCCACGCTGCCTGCCGCATAGGCCCAAGTCAGCGGAAGCAGGACATAATAAATCAGCTTGATGAGCAGATTGGAGCAAAGAAGCGTAATCCCCTGCTGCACCGGCGCACTGGCTGCCGCCCCTCCTGCCACTGCCACCGTGGTCATAGTAGGCATTAAAATGGTCGTAAAATCGCTGAGCTGGCGAATGGTTTCGCCACCCAAACCAATCAACGACCGCACATCGCCCAGTGCAACCAACGCCACACCGGCCGCACCGGCAAGCCGGGTGCTCTGCCGAGTCATGCCGCCGGCTGCCTCTCCCAGCGAATCTGCCGCCGTGCAAAAGAACAGTATCAGCATCAGTTTGACGCCGCTGCCCACCGCATTGCGCAGGATACCGCCAAGTGAGGAAGCGGCCTTGTCCTTCAAGCGATCAAACCAGCCGGAAATCTGATTCCCGTCCATTGGATCCAAACCTTGAAGCACATCCGGAGCGGCCGTTTCTACTCCAGACACATCCACACTCTGACGCTGCTGCTCCTCCAGATCGACTGCACGCACCGATGGAATGAGCAGCGCCAGAAGCACAATCACGCACAAAATTCCTTGCAGTAGTCTTCTCATGCCACCAACCCCGCAATCAGTTCCAGTATCCGCTCCAGCAACGGCATAACCGCCGCCAAGGCACCCACGGTGCCGGCAAGCTCACAGCACACCGCCACCGTGCCTTCTCCTGCATCCCGGCAAATCTGGCTTGCCAACCGGGTCAGGACGGCAATCACCGTCACCTTCACCACCGGAGCGGTCAGAGACGCATCCAGTCCGGTATAGCTCATCAGCATGTCCAGCCCCATGTGGACCTGCTCCCATGCACCAACCAAAAGCAGCAGCACGCTGGCTCCGGTTACAATGCCGAGAAGCAGGGACAGCTCTGGGACATACCGCCGCAAAGCAAGGCAGAACAGGCTTCCAAGGAACGCCACCGCCACCGCCTTCACCATCAGATCCATCAGATTCCAAACAGATTTCGCATCAGATCGAACAATTCTGCAATCTGCTGCACTACCATCATCAGCACCACCACAAGTCCGGCCAAGGTGGTCAGTGTGGCCTGCTCTTCCCGTCCGGAGCGGGCCAGCACCTGATTGAGCACCGACACCACGATGCCAATGGCAGCAATCTTAAACACCAAACTAATATCCATGTCCGTCCTCTCTCAGTACAACAGCACCACAGCAAACACTCCGGCGCCCATACCCAACAAACGCCACATCTTGCCAAGGCGTCTTTTTTCCTCTTCCGCGCGCTGAATGGCATCCTGAAGCCGTGTTTCGGCATAAGTAAGACTCTGCCGCTGACGGCTTTCCTCGTACTGTCCCAGCACTTCCCCTAACGCCGTGAGCGTGTCCAACTCATCGGCATACAACGGAAACTCCGCTTCCCGGAGTGCGCTTGTCCATGTGAGGGAGAACTTTTCCTCCCACTCCAGCCCGCTCAGACATCGCTTTGCCGCTCCGGTCAATTCCGGCTGGGTGGCAAGCCACTCCAAATAGTCCGCCGTCTGCACACCTAGGTCGCAGAGCTGCCGTTCCCCTTCGACCAGGCTTCGACGCCAGCAATTCAAGCACTCCAGATGCCGCTGATACCACTGGGCCTTCTGCCAGCCGCACCAACTCAAGGCAGAGAACAGCACCGCCGCTCCAACCAGTTTTAACATACGATTCGCTCCATTCGATACTGTCGGCTTCCGTCCTCCATACGCTGAATAAAAATCACCCGCTGGAACACCTGCTGGCTCAGCAGAGTTTGATAAAGGGTGCGCCGACGCAGTTCCTCCAGCGATGCTCCGTGGGCGGTTGCCAGCACGGACACGCCGCAGTTTGCTGCCATTGATATAGCCTGAATGTCCTCCGGCGCTGTGATTTCATCCGCACACAGCACCTGAGGATTCATACTGCGCAGCAGCATCAGCATTCCATCTGCTTTTGGACAGCCCTCCAGCACATCGGTTCGTTTCCCGACAGAGAATTGAGGCTCTCCTCGCCACAAAGCCGCCACCTCGCCCCGTTCATCTGCCAGAGAAATCCGCATACCGCAGGAATCGGACAGAGTGCGAATCAACTCCCGAAGCAGGGTGGTTTTGCCCATACCCGGAGGCGATAAGATCAAAGTGGAGGGAAAACGACCGTCTACCAACAGCCCTTGTTTCAGTTCTCCCAAAATTCCCTGCATTTGCCGGGCAATTCGGATGGTAAGGGACGAAAATTCCCGTATGGCACGAATTTCACCCTCCTGTACCGCCACACTTCCGCTCAGCCCGATGCGATGACCGCCCCGCATGGTATAAAACCCCCGGCGCAGCTGCTCCGAGGCGGATTGATAGGAGGATCCAGTGGCCAGCTCCAGCACTCCTCGCAGATCCTGCGTGGTTACCGGCATAGGTTGTCCCCCCAGAAGAAGTTCGGTTTCCTGTCCGTCACAGACCATGCCCACTCCTCGTCCGGCACGCAGGCGGATCTCCTCCCAGCGCTTGGGATGGGCGTCACAGTAGGCTTGTACCGCAAAGCGCATCTCACGAGGCAGGATTTTGACACACGGCTGCAATTGTCTGTCTTCCATTGCCTTCACCTCTCGTTTCCCTACACTCTATGAAGGGCCGGCAGAGGATATAACAGCAAATTTGCCGTCCAGAGACCAGCTCGGACCCGGTCTCCTTTGGGCGGCTTATGTTCATGATAATTTTTTCACAATTTACATCACTCATCCATCAATTCCTATTGAAATCCGACCAAAGCTATGGTAGATTAAGCATGGTTATTTTTGACAAATTTACGGCGGCAGGCCGCTCTGTTTCGCCCCCCGCCAAATGAGCCAGCGACACCGGTAGAAACCTGCAATTCCCGGCCACTGGCTCCCCATCCAGAACCAGCAGTGAGGTGCCTGATGATGAACGAAAGATACTACAAGGTTGACAAAGACAAATTCGGACGGCTTGTAAAGAACTGGTACCGACAAAAGAAGTCTTGGAAATGGCTGAATGTCCTCTTCTGGGCTTTTATGATTCTGGGGCTCGTTCCTCTGGCGATAGGCATTCACAATGCCATGGCTCCCACCGTGCCTTCCATGGACGCCTTTGTGCTGCTGATTACCGGCGGTGCAATTGTGTCCTTCCCGTTCTATATTTTTGCTTACGTTACCAAAAGTCAGGCCATCCGGCATGTGGGCAAGCCCTTCACCTCTATGCGGGATATTTTTCTCTATTCCAACCGCTCCGGGATTCAGTTTGGCTACCACGACCGCTACGACCGCAAATCGGCGGGCAGTGCCATCGTGCATCAGATTGCATATGAAAACATCCACCATGTAGAGGTGGATGATACACTAAAAATGGTAAAGGTCATTGGCCGAACCGAGCGTGTGGAATACTATAACTTGTTTACAAACCGAATTGACTACAGATTCACCGATGGACAATTCGGCGATATGGCCAGCTTTTCCTTCTTCCTTGGCATTGAGGACGAAGAGTCGTTCTTTGATGAGCTGACTTCCCACGGCGTCAAAATCGAACATACATCCCTCTCCGCATAAGATCGTTGTATCAGACTCGCAGCCGATTCTCCGGCTCGCAATACAAACGAGGTATTTTTATGGAACATACAATTACGGTTCAAAGCAAAGTCCTGATTCAGCCCTCTCTGGGGCGCCGCATCTTTATCAAAGCATTATGGGTTGCCGTGTTTTTTGTGGTGGCCTGCGCTGTACTGGGCTTCTTCCTGGAGGATTTTAACTTCCGGGTTTTGATGAAAGGCGTCCTTCCCGGTGTTATTCTAAGTCGCTTCCTCTCGCTGGAAGGCAGCCGACCCCATTTCAGAAACACATTGGTGGACCTCACCTTTGGCCCCGACACACTGACCATTCACTATCAGTATCAGGGCAAACACAAAATTGAGGATGTGCTGGTTCCCTACCGTCTGTTGGATGCAGTGGAATACAACGAACAGGCCCAGTTCTACCAATTGCGTTTCATCGCACCGGTTCCCGGTGCTGTGGGCGGCAACTTCCACTTGCTCTATGTGGACGACGCCTCCTCCCCTGCATTCATCTCTGCGCTGACAAAGGCAACTGGACTTGCGGTCACCTATGCAAATGCCAATTAAGTAAAAACAGCTGGCTATTTGCATACGCCAGATAAGGAAGTAATTCAAAAAAACGAAAATGCTTTCATCTGGTGATGCCGAGCTGACTTACATGTAACCATCCATCAGGGGTGATCCTTCGGGGTTGCCTCTGATTTTTTCGTTGGAGCCGGCAGCAAGAGAATGGCAAAAATTTTCCCGTTGGTTAAGTTTATTTCACAATACTTAAGAACGGTTCAATAGTGCTTTGGGCTGATCTGTGTTATGTTAAATGTGTAAAGGCCGTTACGATATC
>RCNI01001396.1_pt1 | contig 12979 bp, 10 predicted proteins | sample 2041151 | NCBI WGS metagenome assembly RCNI01 (sample SAMN09708214, study PRJNA481090) | feces metagenome | isolation source: feces | place: Antarctica: Albino Rookery | reverse complement strand
GTCAAAGATCAAAGCGGTCTTAATGGACCTGATTTATTTGAAAATTTTAAAATTTAACTCGTCCACTAATTTTTAGTGGACACTAATGAAACTGTTTAAAAATTATCCAATAAATTTGTTAAGCATGATTTTACAGAAAGCAAGTTGAACCATTGCTTCGGCAGTGTCTGCATGAAACTCATAGTCTATAGTAAGGCTTCTGAAGTTCTCCAGCCCTGCGAATGACCTTTCAACAATCCACCGCTTTGGGATTACCTTGGATTTTGATGGGCATTCATCTGGTCTGGGGACAACTTTCAGCTCCCATCCGAACTTGTCAAGAACCCAATCAGCAAGGTTTCCTCTATAGCCTCCATCCGCAAGGATTTTGGCGAGACGAGGGAATTTGTAAGATAAGTTTTCAATAACCTTCGGTGCTCCCTTGTTGTCATGGACGTTTGCTTCATGTACGGCTATAGCCATCAGATTTCCTTGAGTATCAACGATTATGTGCTGTTTTCTTCCCTTGATATATGACACCTTCGTTCTTCCACTTGCTGAAGTAGTAGTACACACTCTCCCAAGGTGCAAAGTCCTTTGGAATCATGCGCCACTGACAGCCTGTCTTGAGAAGATATAGAATCGCATTCATGATGTTTCTGAGAGAATGTTTTCGCTTTCTTTCTTGCAGATTGATGATTTTTTCAATAACTTGCCACTGTTTATCAGTAAGATTGGTTGAGTATCGTTCCATAACTTTAATTGATTGCTACTCATGAAGTTACGAAATGTACTTCAATTAACCTGCTGATATACAATTTATTGCATGCTTTTATAACGTTATTTTTCTTCTAATTTTAAACAGCTTCTTAGTTTTTCCGCAAACGCAGCCTACTGATAATTAAACATTTAACAAAATACTTTCAAAATAACATCTACTAAAATGAACAGAATAAAGAAGAGTATTATTGTCAGTGTCTTTATACTCATGGCAGGAATTTCTGCATGCCAGCATAACAAAGAGTATAAGCCCGACAAGGAACAGATGATTGCAGGAAGATGGGACTTTACTGAAATTGACAATGGAGTTGCTTATTCGGTGACATTCCATCCCAACCATCGCCTGACACAACACTACAAATTTATAGAAGGTGGAGAAAGAATACGTCCTGGAGAATGGAGAATCTGCAATGACACACTCATCATAGATGAAAAAACAGGCAGGTCATCCTTAGTTTTTGAAACTCTGAATGATTCTGTCATGCTACTTTGGACACATGACTCAATTCCTGTTTTTTTTGAGAAGGCAAAGAGCGTGGAGGTGGAATAATAATGCACCTCCCCTTCACAAACAGACAAGAAAAGAGGGTGAGTTAAAACATGACTTGATGAAAGGATAACTTTTGGACTGAGACTTAACTCTTGGAATCAATAGTGAAAAAGCCATATCATTACTCAAAAACAGAGTTTGATATGGCTTTTTTATAATTAGTCAGTTACAATCCGTAACTTTTTAGAGGGGCCGGCTTAGTTTTGACAGCCACCACTCTTCTTTAATAGCATCCTCCAAAGCGAGGAAAAACCGCATCACTATTCTACTACTTTATATATTTCCATTTCATATATATCCACATAATCACTATGAGAAATGAAATCTGAGAATCTCACCCTGTTCACTTCAACAGGAGCGTTAAATGCGACATTAAGAACTCTTAAAGGCGTTGGTGAAACTATACTTCCCTGTTCAAACCAAGTTTCGCCACCATCATCCGAAACTTCCACTTTCACAGAGCGAATTGATTTTTTATTAGTATTATTCGTATAGAATACTACACCACTCACTTTCATAATTTCAGCAAGTGACAGTTCAAGATAATAACCACTTTTACTTTTTAGCCAATAATTTTGCCTACTGTAATCTCCATCAAAAAGACGACTAAGCAAAGCAGGGGCAACAGTATTATTACTCTTAGGCGTGATTAAGTCTGAATTGACTTCAGCACCCGATGGGGTTCTAGGACTTAGACTTACATTTTCCGAGTTATTCAGTTTGCTAAAATTAAGTTTAATGTATAATGCTTCCGATTTAGCAGAGACTGTAATATCCCCATTATCCTCGGTCGGTTTCAGCCTGAATGCCGAAAGCAAACCAGTCTCAGGATGAGAAAGCAAGTTCTCTATGTTCGAGAGTTGTAATGAAGTCTTAAATTCTTTGACACCAGATGGTATAGTAAACTCCAAGCTCTCAAACGCATTCTCAGGGAAAGGAGTGAAGCCATCCTTCTTGCCGGTATACCGCTTCATCAGTTCATCATCCGGCACAAAAATGAACTTGGTGCCTTTCTCAAGTTCTCTCCTAAGTTTGAAGACAAGAGGTATTTCGTTGTTGGCAAGCTGAAAAGCTTCTTCTGCAAAAGTAGCAGTCAGCACAATTTCTTCAGCTCCTTCCCTTTTGATAAAATTTGAAGTATTATACCCGTTTTTTTTAGGCATGTCTACATTTATAACCTCAGAGTCAAGCGTATAAGAGTCATTCTGTTCTACGATGAAAACGCTTGGGTTATCGCATGATACAGCAAACAAAGCCAAGCATATCACATGCAAATTTATAATATTCTTCATATCAAAATATTCTTATGTAATTATTAAATACACTATATTACTCGACACTGTCCACCTGCAATTTTTTGGCAGGGAAAACAACGTTATCAACAATTTCGAATTGAGAGCCGCTGTTAATCGTACAGGTCCATTTGCCAGTAAGGTCTTTAAAAGTTTTGGTCTCCTCGTCATAAGATTCCCGAGTCATAGGGAAATAGGTTTCAAGTCCTTTTGATGTCGGGTCTTCAGGAAGATAATACTTATCTTGGATTTCAGCGGCAGTCAGCGCTCTGTTCCAAAAACGCACCTCACGCAAGTAATATTCGCTCAAATTCGAGTTTCCGAACCCCCATCCCGAGCCGGGTTTATTGTCCACATAAAGAAGAGAAGTAGTGAAAGTCTTCTGAGGTTCTCCATTGACGTATACCGTCAACTGCCCAAGAAGTCCGTTTTTACGGTACACATAGCTCACATGCAACCACTCTCCTTCATTTACAGGTTTATTAGTCCATGTGTCCTCTCCATCCCTGTTCTCACTCTTTATCTGCAACCCACCGGTTTTACTGATTCTATTATAGAAACCCGATCCGCTGCTCAATGACGCTGTGGTCTGATTATTTCCTGTTATACTGTTAAACTGTCCGATATACTGAAATGTCCATTCGGTCATTTCATCCTGATACGGAGTGACAGGAGCAAACCTTATGGTATAGCCGTCCCCACCAGGTTGTTTCATATGGAAAACCGAAGTCTTGATTTTCCGGTTCAGACTTACGATGGTACTCACAGGAGAAGAAAGCAGCGTGTAAGGTTGTTCCACACCAGTAATCCTTACAGGAATAGCATAGCGTCCTCCATAAGGATATTTTTCAGCATTGAAAGAGAGCAAACGTCCCTCTATGCTGGTTGCAACATCCCCTGGTTTAATCATCGCCGTTATTTCACCAATCCCTTCTCTTCCATCGGCAGTGACAAAGTGTATGTCTTCCTTGTTTACCGACTTCACTTCAAGACCATTCTCCCTATTGTATTTCTCTAGAATGTCAGCATCCACACCCACTGTAACCGAAACAGGCTTGCCAGCAAAATTGGCCAGCCGCGGAGTTACCGAGAATGAAGCTCCGTTTTCGTCCGAAGCCAATACTGCTACTACTCCGCTTTCACTTTCATTACCCATGTAAACAGCATTGGAAGCATTAGATCCTAATCCGTCAACCAATCCCTTGTCATCCATAATACAAGATGCAAGAACAGGCATCAAAATAATACACTTTAAAGCAATCTGTATATTTTTCATAATAGTTCTACATTTTTAATTAATCAGTTGTCAAATGAAGGATTCATTGCAGAAATCGCTGCTCTCACATTCTTATAGTTAGGACCATACAGATAATCTTCATTGATATGAAACGCACCGATACCTCCTGCCGCTCCCTTGAGGGACTCCTGCACAAACGTCACATATCTGTTAAAACGTTCTGCAGCCCTCGGATTGGTCTGGAACGATTCGGTATAGATAAACTGATCAGCCTTCACCTTAGGCTGCTTGTGCATCAGTGTGCTTGCCGTACCTGACCAACTCGAACTGGTATTGTTATACGATTGAAATACAAAATAATCAAATACATCTGCCACTTGTGGATCTATCCATCCTATTGAGCCATTGATATTGAGCAGTTTCTCCTTGGGCAGAAGTTCCCTCATTTTCCTGAAGAAATAATTTTCATACTCTTTGTTTCCAAATTGTTGGCAAGAAATCAAAGCTCTGTTTTTCTCCCAAGGCTCAGACCAGTCGCCACAATGGTTTCCACGTTTGAAAGGGGAGGCGAACTGTGGTTCATAGTCGATGTCAATGCCGTCATATCTGTATTTTTCAATAGAGTCACAAATAGCCTTTGCATATTGGTCTATCGCTTCATAAGGTTTATCAGACCACCCGCCTTCAGGTTTATTGGCCAGACCGTCACCTACATTCTCGATAATCCATCCCACAGTCATTCGTGTACCCTTGAGGTGCAGCCTGTCAAGCTGTGCTTTCTTTTCATCGCTCAAGTCCCATGAAGCCCCCCAGTTTGAAACAAAGTCTACACTATCAGGAAGGAAATCGAGAGAGAAAGTATTATCCGGTGATGTAGGATTCCAATAGGCAAACCATCCAAACATGACCTTGTGCTTGCTCTTCTTATACTCGCGCAAGTCAGCAAGATACACCTCATAAATTTTCTTGTTTTCCTCTGCAATGGCTGCAGAGTCGGCCTTATTCTTTGCAAGAGCCGCTTCTTCTTCTTTCCATTTTTTGCTATCCCTCTTTAAAAGTTCTTCCTGAGCGATGTTATCTACATCAATAGGAGAAATGTCGGTACATGAAACTATACCCAACAGGCCGAAGGATATCATCATGCCATATGTCTTTATTTTTTCAATATAAGCCATAAAATTGTTTACTAATTATATTACACATTATTAATCATTGTTTCACTTTCACATCCCACCATACATTCACATTGGCAGAATTCATCCCTCCTCTGTATTTAGAAATTGCATCCTGTACGTTAGTGTTATTTTGGTTGAGTTCGGCCTGTGGATAAGGCCAGCACCTCACTCCGTCTTTACATCCATCAGAGGTCACCACTCCCATATTGGAGATATTCGTATTGGCAGGAACAAGTTTCGGATACCCTGTACGTCTCCATTCACTCCATGCCTCCATGCCGTCAGGGAATATTGCCAAATACTTCTGCACAATGATTTTTTCCAGTTTCTGTTCTTCTGTAGAACTTTCATTCCATGCCACCGTAATCGTAGAGGGAGAAACAGCGTTATACTGTCCATTTTTTATGTCTACAAAAGACGCCGGTGATGTATTGCCCTTCAAGTATGAGTCTGCCTTTTGAGGTGGAATACCGTTTTCCTCAAAAGAAAGACGTATACCCTGTTGATAGAAATCTCCTGCAGTCCCTCCTGCATTATATCCGGCAAGGGCAGCTTCGGCCTTCAAGAACTTAGTTTCAGAAGCCTTGAACCAGTAGGTAGGCGAAAACTCCTGTATTTTTGGAACTGCAGCCTCATTGTACGAAGCGGCAGTAGATGGAATGGCAGGAGGAACTGCTATATCGGTATTACCTTCAAAATAAGTATGAAGACGCGGATCGGAAAATCCTTTAAGGTAACACCATATCGAAGCTCCTAAGCGCGTATCATCGTATGCACCTTTAATCGTGAAAAGCGCATTTTTTGTCCTCAGTCCGGCTCCGTCCTCCAGTTTGGCAATGTCAGCGACCGACTCTATCATTCCTGCCTTATGTGACATAGCCTTTTCTGCCCACTTTTTGGACATTGCTACATCCACATAACGAACACGCATGGCCAAACGCAGCATGAGAGAGTTTCCTAACTTAGCCCATTTAAGTGCATCTCCGTCATATATCACATCAGAAGCCTTTGGAACAACAGGCGAAATAAAACTGAATTTATACAAATGTTCGACAGCCTCTTCCAGTTCTTGAAAGAACGAGCTGTAAATATCCTTTTGCGAATCATAGGGCACGGTAAATGAGCCATTTCCTACTTTGAAATACGGAATAGCTCCATATTTATCCGTCGTGCGGTGCAAGCCCATAATTTTGGAAATCTGTGCAATAGACCATATTTCAAGGTTCTTGCTGCCACTATCATAGTTTAGCTGTTTGAGTTTAATCCATGGAGTAAAGATATCTGAGACTCCACAAGTAAACACCATATTGGTCCACCCCTCGTCAAAGTAAAACTGTGAGAGATTTCTGCCAGTCCATTTGGCATCTCTCGGAGCCATATACCCCACCCAGCAGTCTGAAGTAAGATTATTGCATACCTGGTATGCGTTTACAAAATCAGTACCTCCTGTTCCTGTATGTATGGGAGCAAACTGGAGAGAAGGAAGAAAAGTTCCGTTCAGAACTCCGTCCTGCACCAACATCATATCGTCGGGGAAAAGCGGATTCTTGTTTATTTTTCCAAAATCATCGGTACACGATGAAAATATCAGCGAGCCTAACCCTAAGGCCAAAACTGAGTTCAATAAATAGAATGTCTTCATTTTGTTATATTATATGTTGATTATCAAAGTCCGATCTTAAGATTAAAGCCAAAACTTCTCACGCTTGGAGGCATAAAGTTATCGTTGCCTCCCGAGTAAGTACCGGTGCCTCCAATCAAATCAGAATCATAAGGTGCAGCCCTATATAGAGAGAAGAGATTACGTCCGATAAATGAAATATTAAAATCTGAGAGCACCCCTTTGAACCATTTTTTAGGCAAACTATACCCGATGGACAACTCCTGCAACTTCACATTTGTTGCATCGTAGAGATAATAGGCACTGAGCCTGTTCTGTCCGATGGTAGTATAATAGCGTTTCGCATCATAAGTCACACCGTCAATCACAACCCCTCCTGCATTTCTGGCATCTGCCGTCACCTTAGACACCCCATAACTATCCATCAAAGCTTGAGTAGAGGAAGTGACGTTTCCACCAAAGCGTGCAGAAATCAAGAAATTCACACTGAAACCATACAGATTGACCGTATTGTTCCATCCCATCAGGAAGTCGGGAGCCGAAGATCCTATCTTTACAAGTTGTGTCTTATCAATCCTGTATCCGTCTCCTTCTTCTACAAACCTGCCGTCCTTTCCTTTCACCAATATGCCACGGGCGAAGATGTCATTCATCGAATCACCTTCACGCATGTATTTGGGAGATTGGAGAACATTGATGTCAAATATGGAACCGTCTATAGGGTTCTTATATCCTTTTACAAGTTCCATAATCTTATTCACGTTTTTAGTATAAGTCAGATTAGAACTTAAAGAAATATTTTTGCTGAATGCATGGTCAAATCCGAGTCCAAGTTCTATACCACGGTTGCGAATATTTCCCGTTTGTACATAAAAACCAGTATATCCAGAAGATTTGGACAGATTCTGGAAAAGGGTCTGGTTATATGTATTAGACTGGTAGAATGTAGCATCCAAACTCAGTTTACCCCCAAAAAAGCGTGCATTCAAACCGGCTTCATACGACCGCGTACGTTCAGGACGGAAATCCGGATAAGGATATACAGATATCGGATCCACCTTTCCTCTGGACATATTATAGGTTATCGTCCCTGGTGTGATACCTACAAGCGAGATAGGAGAACCGACCTCTGTAAATGAAACACGTAGTTTAAGATATGAAATGAAATCAGGCATCTTCATCATTTCTGAAATCACACCCGACAATCCCACAGACGGATAGGCAATGACCGGAGTCTTGCCATTGCTGACCAGCTGAGAAGCCCAATCTAAACGTCCTGTAGCTGTGAGGTACAACATGTTTCTCCATCCAAGTTCTATACTGGCAAACAATGCTACATTCCGAGTGCGGTAATAACTCTGACCTCCCCCTCCTGTCACATCAGGATCAACATTCGGCGTAGAGAAAAGATTGGGTACAGTCTTCAACCTTCCACCTACACTTACTCCGGTAGCATAATAGTCTTCAATACTGGTACCGATGTTGGCAGTCAGAGAATATTTTTCATTCCATACTTTATTGATATTCACCATGAAGTCTGCATAAGTCTGGCTGTATCTGGATTCACTCAAGTCAAAACTTCCTTTTGCATTTTTCAGGCTTACATCTCCCGTGAGCAGTGGGTTGGTAGTAGCATACAATTTCTTTTGAGAAGTATTGTAGGAGTTATCCAGTCTCACACGTCCGGCCACATTCAACCAATCAAGAATATCCCATCTTGCACTTGCATTAAACATATATCTATGCTTGCGGTTGGTAAACATTTCACGGTTGATAATCCAGTATGGGTTTTCAAAGTCTTCTCCCTGGTTGCCATAAGGCCAATATTGTGTAAAGAGATGTCTTTCCATATCATATCTCTCCCAAATCTTCACATTTTCGAAGTCATCTCCTCTAGGGAACAGATAAAGCGAACGGAGTGGATTGAAGTAACGACCTCCCGACATCATGTTCTGGTCTCCCTGCATGACATAGCTTGCCCCGATTTCCAGATGCAGTTTGTTGTTAAAGTAATTTGACGTATTTCTTCCACTAAAGTTATACCTATAATATTCATTGTTAGGAATGATTCCTTCGGAATGAGTAGTTGCAACAGAAATAAAAGTCTGATTCTTTTCCGTACCCCCCGACAAGTTCAGAGAATTGATAGTGCTGTAACCACCCTGAAAAAAGTCTTTCGGATTAAATTGGGAAGGAGATGATAGTTTCTCTCCCCAACTGCGGTAGGTATTTTTTTCTGTTCCATACGTATTCTGAAACTCCGGCATTACCCCCACTGTGAGAAACTCCGTATTGGAGGAGAAACTGGCTTTCAGTGCTCCTGCCTGGCCCTTTTTGGTATTGATGATGATTACACCATTTGCCGCCGCAGAACCATAAAGGGCAGCTGCAGAGGGACCGGTCAATACTGAAATTGATTCAATATCGTCAGAATTAAAGTCGGAGATACCTTCTCCTCCTCCCGGACGTCCATATTCACCACCATCACCGGATATATTGACGTTAACCAAAGGCATACCGTCAACCACATACAATACATTATTGTTCCCTTGAATTGACTTGGACCCGCGCATCACTACACTTGTAGCACCACCGATACCTGAAGAGGAGCGTGTAATATTCACACCAGCCACCTTACCGTTCAGATTATTCACAAAGTTTGCGTCCTTTGCCACAGAAAGGGATTTATTGTCCACTTTCTGAACATTATAGCTCAAAGCCTTTTCAGAACGCTTGATACCCAAAGCAGTAACCACTACTTCGTCCAACAATTCAGTGTTCTCCTTTAAAGTTACTATAATATTGCTACCTTTTGCCGACAACGTTGTCTTCATGTAACCTATATAAGAAACTTCTAAGAGTGCACCTTCGTGCATTGTCAAGGTAAAATCACCTTCCAGACCTGTGATCGTACCATTATTGGTTCCTTTTTCGACTACTGTAGCCCCAATAATCAATTCCCCTTTTGAATCATACACCTTACCTTTTATAGTGATCAGTTTTCCTTGTGGAGAAAGAATCTCTCGGGAGAGTACGATATGTTTCCCCCCCTCAAAACGATAAGTAAAACCTGTACCACTGAGAGCAGCATCAAGGACACTCTGCACATTGCCACTTGAAACCTTGACTTTTTGTATAATAAATTTGGATAATTTACTATGATTATAACCTATTGAAAGTTGTGTCTGTTTTTCTATTTCCTTGAATAGTTCCTTTAAAGTTAACTGTTGCTGTGGTATCTTCACCATCTGTTGCTGAGCAAAAGTCTCCCCTGAAAGCACAAAGAAAGACAGCAATGCTAAAATTTTTGCATCATTTATAGACTTACGATAAAGCCTTTTACAATTAAATTTCATATTTTTGTGTATTTATTTGTATTAGAATAATTTAATACTAATCAATGTTAATGTTTCTCACAGAATTCAATACATTTACAACGGTTTCTGTGTAGATTGTTTTAATCATTTCAAATGTCGGGAAGTTGTCGTGGAAAAACTCTTCCCGATATTCTTTTCTAATTTGTAGTTCCTCCTTTCTTCTTTAAGTACAAGTGAATGAAGCCGCAATCTATGGAATATCCCATTCCATTGCCGATAAGAGATTTCATCACTTCCATTACCTGCTCTATTGTCTCACCTCCATGGAAGACTGTAGTATACAACTCTTCCATATTGATTTTGTCATCACATCTGAAAGAAACATCATATCTCCGACTAATCACTTTCAGCACCTCACTCAGTGGACGCTCTATAAAACGAAGGTCACCATCTGTCCACGACGAGTAATCTTCCGCATTTACAGTAACAAGATCCATCTTTCCGCTCTTCATATGATAGACCACCTGTTCGTTTGGCTTCATCACAATGCCAGACTCTTTAGGCTGACCGAACCTAAATACATTTACACTGCCTTGCTTTAAAGTAGTTGTTATTTCCGAATCATCTGAATAAGCTTCTACATTGAAACTGGTTCCCAAGACTTCTACATTCAAACGCCCTGTATGCACCGTAAATGGTTTCTTTTTATTATGAGCCACATCAAAGAAAGCTTCTCCTGTCAGATATACCTTGCGTGAATCTTTACTGAATTTTTCCGGATAAATAAAAAGAGAGCCGGAGTTCAATATAACATTCGTTCCATCAGACAAGACAAGGTGTTTTTGCTCCCCATTCGGGACAAAACATTCCACCATTTCCACATTTGCGTTCATCTCATAATTCATATACATCCAAATGAATATGCCCATAACCAACGGAAATATTAATATTGCGGCATACCTCCAAAGATGCACCAGCAAACTTGACTGCTTTTTCAGCTGCCTGCCGCCAATCCCCAATCTTGATTTCACTTGCAATAAAGATGCAAATGTCTCCTTTGAGGATATTTCATTATCTTCTGTTTCATTCCACAGACGGAACAAGGCCTCTTCCTTCTCTCTTTCGTCTTTCCTGTTTGTTATCCAGCGTAGCAATTTATCACGATGCTCACTTTTCACTAAGCCATCACTTGCTCTTCGGATTAATTGGTAAATATTATGTTTATCCATTGAATTTCTTTTTTTAAGTATAGATGCTCCATTTGAAAAATACACGTAACAGAATTTAGATATTTAACCTGCGTTAACAATATGATTAAAAAGTGTAACTATTCAGCCAAAATAAAGGTACACCCTTAAGCTTGCCATTTAAGAATGGCAAGCAATGCATCGTATTTAGATTGATTATTTTTCCATGCTGTATCGACAACCGAATGAAGGGCCATAAAAGCATCAGCGCCTTCGTCAGATCTAAAGCATCCTGATATTTTCTGTTTAATTTTTATCTTCCGGATACCTCTTCCGGAATCATTGTTATGTGATGAAACAGCTGGATTCTCTAGAAATTTAAAAATGTAGTCTTTGCATTTAATCAGTCCATTTTTTTATGTACCAAAAGCTTTCTTCAAATGATCGACGTTCTGTTGAAGGATGCTGTCAAGTCTGTCTAGCCATGATTTGGTTTCTACAACTTCTGTTGGGTGTTCGTTTCTGTAATGAATTGCCTCCTGTAAAAGATTCTCCAAATCTTTCGACCATTTCTGGTTCTTGTCAAGCTCATTGAGATATTGAATCTCACGGAGCAGATGTGCCAGGCAAACTTGATGCGACAAGAAGTTGATCGCGAAATAGGCAGAATGTCGGTCTGTTACTGCTACCATGTTCTTGAGACTGTCTCCAAACATATTTTCCAATATGGCAGCTCTTCTTCCATCAGCTAAATACAAGCGTGTAGTAAACAGTCTGTGCTATCCACGACCAGTCAAGACGTTTGTTGCAAAAACAGCCTGACTCGTCGAAACCGACAATGGGAGAGTTGCTTATGTATTTCTTTATCAATTCAATTGCTGGTTGTGCTTTCTTTCCGGCTTCCTTAAGGATATTTGCTATTGTTCCCTGGCTCATCTCTATGCCGAAAAGAGTTTTCATCATAGACTGCAAGCGCTCAAAAGGTATACATTGCACGATGTTCAGATAAACGACCATAGTACGGACCGAAGCATCAAAAACCACAGGATTTCCTCCACGTTTCCTTTCATAAGATCGTATACGCTTGCCGCACTTGGGGCACACCATGACATAGTGTCGAATTTCTCGAATCAAAGGTTTGATATCAGGCAAACTGATTATTTGAGTGGTATAATCCAAGACTTTCTGAGCATCCTCCAAACTTTCACCGCACTCTGTGCAAAATGATGCCTGCTCGTTCATTATCTCATCGGGATTATCAACAAGTCCTCTAACTACTCCCTTGTGACCAGGCTGTCCACCAACAGACTTTCCGGATTTAAGAAGTCCGTCGTATGACTTCTGCCTTCATATTCTCCTTTGAAGGAGGCGTGTTGCTATTAGAACTGTCTTTATTGGGGTCTTCATATTTCGCAAGGCGTTGTTTTAGTTCCTTATTTTCCTTGCGAAGTTTATCTGTATTGCGGTTAAGCCTGCAGATTTCTGCGTGCTGACTTTGTACAGTCTCACGCAGTGACTGCATTTCCTCATGCAGTGAAGAAAGCATATCTGCTAAATCCTTAACCGGCTGTTTCATAGTGATAAAGTTAGCACTTTTTTGTGAATTGGCCAAATAAAATAGCGCTTAATTTGTTGATATTTAAATATATAGTAATAAATACAAATGCTAAATATTTTTACATTTTATATCATTTTTGGCTGAATAGTTACTCTTTTTGCTGTTTCGACCTTCCTTCAGCGTGTTATACGGTAGTCAATCCTAAGGATGGCAAGACTTCTGTCATGTTCGACGGCAAGAAGGTGTTATCGGTGAATTCTCTGTAATCACTGAATAATCCGGA
>RCNI01001395.1_pt1 | contig 12985 bp, 15 predicted proteins | sample 2041151 | NCBI WGS metagenome assembly RCNI01 (sample SAMN09708214, study PRJNA481090) | feces metagenome | isolation source: feces | place: Antarctica: Albino Rookery | reverse complement strand
TAAATTTAAAATATACTATTATAGCAGTATATATAAAAAGGTGGATTCATAAATTTGAATCCACCTTTTTTTATCTATTAGTATTAACTACTCAAAAATCATCATCCTGTTTATTGGAAAGATAATTGAAACTCTTGTGAACTTACCTTCTTCAGAAATCAATGTTATATCTAACCCAAGTTTCTTACAAAGCTTTTTACATAGGTATAGTCCTATACCTGTAGACTTTCCGAACTTACGTCCATTTTCTCCTGTAAATCCTTTATCAAAAACTCTAGAAAGATCTTTCTCACTTATTCCAGCACCATTGTCCTCAATATTTAAAATTACATATTTACTGCTTTCACTGCAATATATCTTTAGTTCCTTATGCTCCTTATTCATATATTTAATAGAATTTGATATTATTTGCCCTAAAATAAACTCAATCCACTTACTATCTGAATAAACCCTTTTTTCTAAATCTCCTAAACTTATTTTAACTTTTTTCTTTATTAAAGAATCTGCATTATTGTTTAAAACCTTGTTTACGCAACTACTTAAACTCATTTCTTTTATTATATAATCTTTCTCAAGGGTATTACTTCTAGTGTAAAAGAGAGCTTGATCTATATAGTTTTCTAGTTTACAAACCTCTTCTCCAATACTATCTGTAAGTTTTGATTCATTATTCTCTATTAATAACTTACAAGTTGCTATGGGAGTTTTTATTTCATGAACCCATAATTCTATATACTCCCTATAATCATTTATCCCCCTTTTAAATTCTCCTATTTCATCATTCATAGCCTTATTACTCTTGCATATAACATCATATATTAACTTACTCTCTGTAAAAGTTCCCTCTTCTATTACCTCTGATATTAAATACTTCTTATCTAAAGAATCCATATTTTCCTTTATCTCATCATAATATTGCTTCTTTCTTAAATAATCAAAAATATGATAAGTTAAAATTCCTGCCCCATTTATAATAACAATAAACAAAATTGCAAAGCTATCAACCTTTAAAACCATGAGCAATATAGCTGTAAAAAGTAATATTAATGAATTTATAATAATAAAAACTATTCTCTCTCTAATAAAATCTATTAAATTCATGATAATATATACCCTTGCCCCCTCTTAGTTTGTAAATATCCCTCTGCTCCTATTCCTTCAATCTTTCTTCTAAGTCTATTTACGTTAACAGTTAAAGTATTATCATCTATAAACTCATTACTTTGCCATAAAGCCTTTATAATATTATCTCTTGATACTATTTTCCCTTTATTTCTTATTAAAATATTTAAAATCTTACTTTCATTTTTAGTAAGCTCCTCTACTTCATCCTTAAATGAAACCTCACTAGTAGACATATTGTATTTTAATCCTCTACAATTAAATATTTCTCTTTCAACATCAATCCCTGAATAGGTTCTTTTCATAATTGATGCAATTCTAGCTAAAAGTATTTGAGTATTATAAGGCTTAGTAACAAAGTCATCAGCCCCTAAATTCATACTCATAAGTTCATCCATCTCACTTTGTCTACTAGTTACAACTATAATTGGAACTTGGCTTTTCTTCCTTATCTCCCTGCAAATATAGTAACCATCATAATAAGGAAGATTTATATCTAGTAAAATCATATTAGGATTACAACTTAATGAGGTATCAACTATATTTTCAAAGTCATCTGATGACTCTACAATGTAGCCATACTTCTCTAAAAATTTAGTAAGCTCTTCCCTTATCTTTTCTTCATCTTCTATAATAAAAATCTTTTTACTTTCCATTAATCTACGCCCCTTATAAAACTAAAGCCGTACATATATTGTACGGCAAAAAATTCCTTTTAATAATTATAACATAATTACCTTAAAAGACATTTATTAAATTTATATATGTAAAATAATAAAAGAGTGTAGAAACCAAATTATATTCTACACTCTCTAAATTATAAATTAAGCCATTTCAAAGCTTTCTGTTGTTTTTTCTACTATTTCACCCTTAACTTTAGAAACTAAATCTCCACCCTTAGAAACAAAGATATTTCCTGTCACTATTTTTTCCATAAGATTTTGAACTTCTTCCTCAGTTACATCTTCCTTAATATTCTTAAGAGTTATTTTTGTTATACTTCCTCCAGCATTTTTAAAAGACATTACAAGATATAATTCTTTCTCCATTTTAAAGTCCCCCTTTTCTATTTACCATTGATTTATTATGTTACTTCTTTTGTTCTTCTACTCTTTCTCATAAACCGTATGTCTTATCTTAATCCTTAATCTCTTTTAATAATTTTTGTTAGCTTATAATTTATCTTTAAAAGTGCCTATCTATGAACTCTAAGGTTTTTCTTAGAGAAATTAATATTATCTCTATTCTTTTGATTATCTTTAATGTAGAATTTAAAAGCATCTTGATTTTTTTAAATACTACAAAATCAACTAATCACCCCTCTAATTTTTATTAGATTACTGAGTGTCTTCTACAAACTTAAAATCATCTTCTTTTAATACAGAATTAACCTTTGATGATAAAAGATCTGCTAATGCCTTTCCTACCTCATAAAGTTTTGCATCCTCTGCATCAACCTTTATCTTAGAAAACTTTTGTGTTGAAAATTTAGGGCTTCCACTATCATCTACCCCCTTTTGATACTTTAATACTAAGCTTTTCTTTGTTAAGATTGCCTTTGCCATATTTATCAACTCCTTTCACTATATAAATATTCCTTACCCTCTATTTCTGTTGTAAAATAATAAAAAAAACTGTAATAAAAACATTTTTGTTTCTATTACAGTTTTTTATATTTATAATACTAAGTAAAGTTATTTGACTATTTTTTAGTTATCATCAGTATCTCCATATCTTCCCGTCTCTGGATTATATTCTCTTCCCTGTTCATCATGTAATGGAACCTTCTTGCCATCAACTATTATATAATCATTATTTCCATCTGAATCTTTTCCAGCATCTTCAGTTTCTTGAATATGGCCATATCCACCAGTAACAGGATTATACTCTTCACCCTTTGAATTATATCTAGGAACTACAGTACCATCTTGAAGTTTTATAGTTTCCTTACTTTTATCCTTTGAATTGGTATTACTTCCACTATTATTTTTATTTGAATTATTCTTTGATGAACTTACATTATTTTCAGATTTATTGTTTTGTGACTCCTTAGCTCCCTGTTCATCTTTATTTGTAGATTCTTTATTGTTTTGGGAATCCTTATTCTGTGAACTATTTCCCTTATTTTGATCTACTTCAGTATTAGAACCATCTTGCTTATTGACATTGGCATTATCAGTTACTTTCTCATTAGAATCACTTGATTGTGATTTATCATCTACATTATTTTTAGTTTCACTATTATCCTTAACCTCATCATTTACTGAAGTTCCTACATTATTTAGTTGATCCTTATTTATCATATTACCATCTTTATCATACGTAACTCCATTTATAGTAACTTCTCCATCTCCAAAGTGTGATATAAACCAATCTTTTATATCATTGCAAACACTTAGAATTTTATTTAATATCCTATCTAAAGTTCCACTCTCTTTAAGTTCCTGTCCATTTTCTTTTAAAGCTTTCTGTATATTATTAGAAATGCTATCTAAATCTCCTTTTAAGTTAGAATAATCTAACCCTAAGGAATTTATATTAGCTAAAAGACCAACTAATTCTTGCTCTTGTGTTGGAGTCAACTCAATATTATAGTTATTTGTAATATTATTTACTATTTCACCAACCTCTTTGTCATTTTTAGGTTTATCCTTTATAACTTCTTCTTTAGCTTTATTTACTATAGCACTTGCTCCATCTCTTCCAATATCTTGTCCTTCACTATTTTTAGCCTTAGCTAAATTATTTGTTATACTTAATTCTTGTCTTGCCACTTTCTTATTTTCAACAGGTATATTTTCTCCAGTTGCCTTTTCAAAAGCTTGAAGAACTCCAGCTAAAGCAGATGTCCCAGTTACTGGGAATGGCGCTGTAGCACTAACATCAGCATCAGTAACCCCTGATGTTAACAAGGCATTACTTAACATAGTTGGAGTAACCTCTGTTAAATTATTTGTTTTTACCTTTATGCCATAACCTTTTTCTTCTATCTTAACAAAAGCACTTGAATAAGCATTTCCTTTAACCTCTCCTGATATTTTAGGCAATCCAAGTTGCTCTCTTATTTCATTAACATTCATAGTTATAACCTTAACATCATTAGGCTTAACTCCGAATTCCTTAAACATCTCTTGTTTTTGACTTGAATTTAGATTAGCTCCTAAAGTTACTACTTCCTTAGTATCGGCAAAAACTGTTGTAAATGAGCCAATACTTATTGCTCCAGCTAATATCATTGCTGTTATTAATTTATTTCTCTTCATTTGCCTTCTTCCTTTCTAAGCAGTCATATCAAATCTTAATCAAAAATATATTAAATCCTATTAATCTATTTAAAGCCTTTAATTACTATCTAAATGACTTTGACACGGCTAAATTTAAAATAAAATATTATTCTAAAAATACAATAAATTTAAATCTTACTTAGATTATATCAAAATAAATTTTCAAAAGTTTACAAATTGTTTTAATTTAGTATAAAACTTATATTTTTCTATACTATAAATTTAATCTATATTTTTGAAAATTTTGTAGTATAATTATAATATGTCTTCTTTGTTGCGAGATGATATATAAAAATACTTCTTTCAACCGAGAAACCAGTCAAAAAAATAATATAAATATACTTTACCCCTAATTGTAAGGAATTCTCTGAACAAAAAGGTAATAAAAAATTTTTGAATCTTAGAAAGGTTTGATGACAGTATGAGTACTAGAATTGCCGTTGTTGGCATTGTTATTGAAAGCCTTGATAATATAAAGGAAGTAAATTCTATCTTAAGTGAATACGACAAATTAATTGTTGGAAGAATGGGGTTACCATACAAAGAAAAAAACATTAGAGTTATATCTATTGTAGTTGATGGAACCACCGATGAAATTTCAGCTATAACAGGAAAAATCGGTAAACTTAAAGGAGTTTCTGTTAAAGCTGCCATATCTAAAACTAGCTTTTAGCTTATTTTTTTAAGCATCTTAATCATTGAGTTCCCATAAGTATATTTTAGTTGTTTATATTATTTTTTGACATACCCTAAAAGTAATTTTAAAGGAGATTTGTTATGTTAAAAGATAACGAAAAGTACAATGCTTTAGATTTTATTAAGGATGATGAAATTAATAGTCTTATAGCAAAAGGAAAAGAACTTGTTTCTGATAAAGAACTAGTTAAAGAAATTATTGAAAAAAGTAAAAGTGCAGAAGGGTTAACTCCTGAAGAGACTGCTGTTCTTCTTAATCTTGAAGATAAAGAGCTTATTGAAGAAATGTTTAAAGCAGCTAGACAAGTTAAGGAAAAATTATATGGAAAAAGACTTGTTGTATTTGCACCTTTATACGTAAGTAACTATTGCGTAAATAACTGTACTTACTGTGGATATAAGCACTGTAATGATGAGTTAAAAAGAAAGAAACTTAACAAAGAGCAACTTATTGAAGAAGTTAAAGTTCTTGAAAGCCTAGGTCATAAGAGAATAGCACTTGAAGCTGGGGAAGATCCAGTTAATGCTCCTCTAGATTATATTTTAGATTGTATAAAATCAATATATTCAATTAAATTTGATAATGGATCAATAAGAAGAATTAACGTTAATATAGCCGCAACAACTGTTGAAAACTATAAGAGACTTAAAGATGCTGAAATTGGAACATATATTTTATTCCAAGAAACTTATCACAAACCAACTTATGAAAGATTACATGTAAGTGGTCCAAAGCATAACTATAATTATCATACAACAGCTATGCATAGAGCAAGAGAAGCTGGTATAGATGACATTGGTATGGGAGTTTTATATGGACTTTATGATTACAAGTACGAAACATTAGCAATGCTTATGCATGCAATGGATTTAGAAGAAACTACAGGGGTTGGTCCTCATACTCTATCAGTTCCAAGATTAAGACCAGCTGAAAATGTTAGCTTAGAAAATTATCCTTATTTAGTTGATGATGAAGACTTCAAAAAGATTGTTGCTATCTTAAGATTAGCAGTACCATATGCAGGTCTTATACTTTCAACAAGAGAAGAACCCGTTTTAAGAGATGAAATAATAGCTCTTGGAGTTTCTCAAGTAAGTACAGGTTCATGTACAGGTGTTGGTGGTTATTCAGAAGCATACAGCGATCCTGAAGAAAAACCACAATTTGAAGTTGGAGATCACAGATCACCAGTTGAAATGATAGAAAGCCTTATGGAAGCTGGATATATACCAAGTTATTGTACAGCTTGTTATAGAGAAGGTAGAACTGGCGAAAGATTTATGGACATAGTTAAAAGTGGTGAACTTTATAAAATATGTGAAGCCAACGCTTTAATAACTTTAAAAGAATTTATTGATGATTACGGCACAGATAGAACAAGAGAAATCGGAGATAAATTAATTAAAAAATCAATAGATGAAATAGATAATGAATCATTTAGAAAATCTGTTGAAGAAAAAATAAATAAGATAAGTAATGGTACTAGAGATTTAAGATTCTAGTTAATTAAATATATTGTAACTTTTTATATCACATTAATTCACTAGCTTTAATTAAAGTTAATGATTATTTATTCATGTAAAACCTATATTAAATATTATAACTTTAACTCCACATTAAAATTTATATCTTTAATATTGGTATAAACTAACAATCAAAATCAAAACTAAAAATCAATTTATAATTAATATATATAGCCAGCGAAGCTGGCTTTTTTTTATGAAAAAAAGGCAACCTTAGTTGCCCTATAAATTTTTATACCTTTATTCAGTAATTAATTCTTCTTCATCTTTAGCTGAACTTGTTATTGCTAACTCTCTTTCAGCAATTATATCTTCTAAAGTTTCTTTAGTTTCCATTAATTCTTCTAATGACATTGAAGCATAGTCTTTTCCTAAATCATTTGAAACATTTATTCCTTGTTTTCTTAAGAAGTCATCAACCTTAGATTGATTTTTCTTATATACATAGTATCCTGCAGCACATATACCAACCCCAACTAATGCTCCTGTTATATGGTCTTTGTTTATCCCTTGTATCATATTAAATTCCTCCTTAATTGTGTAATTTTATAATTTATTATAAATTTAATTTATAGCACCTTTATATACTTGTCTGCTCTTATCATTCATTCCCATGAATGCTGGTCCATTTTCAAATCCAGCAAATAAACTTCCTTCATGCTTTGACATTCCTTTTCCAGAAATCATAAAGGACTTACCTATAGTATTGCCCTCTGTTTCTATAAACTTTTCTAAAAATACTCTAAGCATATTTGCACTCTTAGATGATTCAGTATCAGGCATAACTGATATGTCATAGTATGTTTCATTTGAACACTTATTCTTAAATTCTTTAACTGATATAAGTATTCTTCCATAAGACATTTCTAATATATGTCTTCCAAAAGTAGCTCCCCAAGTTATGGCTGATGGCATTAAGAATTTACCTTTTCCTATTGAATTCATTAAATACATTACAGAAACAACCTCAGGATCAAAATATCCCTTTTCATTTATTTCTTTGTAAGCATGCTCTCCAATAGCTCCTATAGTAGTACCTACTACTGCCCAGTTAATAAGTTCTGAAATTTTAGGATTCATAGGTATATATCTACTAACTCCACCAATTATAAGTGTAAGTAAAGAATAGTACGCCATAGGTGGCATATTCTTTTTCTTTGAATTATAAATAAGTCTAACAGGTATTAAATCATAGTTCTTTGAATACATTGCTATAACTCTCATTATTACTTCATCTTCTGAAATTCTATAAGAATTATATTCTACAACTATAGATTTAGTTATATCTGTATATCTAACTGTTCTTATTCCATCCTTTTTAGTAAGCTCTTCCATTACAGCTAAACTATTTCTAATAGGATGAGAAAGTTTAAACCTTATTCTATCTTTAATTTTATGAGCAACAACAATAGTAGGATTATTCATTTTAAGCACCTCTTTCCATATTGAAGAACATAAGTCTTAAAGAGTTTGCAACTACTAAAATAGTACTTGAGTTATGTAAAACCGCTCCAAAAAATACTGGTAATGCACCTGCGGCGCTTAGTATAAGCCCAGCACTATTTATACCTATAACTAGTCCAAAATTTTGTTTAACAACATTCATAGTTTTCTTTGATAAATCTATTATTGTAGGTAACATCATTGGATTATCACCTTGAATAGTTATATCAGCAGCTTCCATGGCCACATCAGTACTTCCTCCACCTAAAGCTATTCCTACATCAGAATAAGCAAGAGCTGGTGCATCATTTATTCCATCTCCAACCATCATTACTCTTGAACCTGATGCTTGATATTTTAAAACTTCTTCAGCCTTATCTGAAGGTAATAGCTCAGCCTTATATCCATCAACACCCATAAGCATTGCAACTTCCTTAGCTTGTTCTTCTAAGTCACCAGTTAAAAGTAAAATATTATCTACACCTTGATATCTTAAGTTATTTATAGACTTTCTCATATTTTCTCTCATCTTATCTTTAATAGCTATTATAGCAATTAATTCACCATTATATGCTACATATATAAGATTTGAACTACTGTTATTTAATTCTTTTTCATCAGATTCAATCTTACTCATATCAACATTATTTTCTTCTAAGAATATTTTACTTCCAACAAAAACTTTTTTACCATCTAAATCAGTTTCCATACCTCTTGCAATATGAGTAATAACAGGACCATGTTTAGGTACCTCTATGCCCTTTTCAAGAATCTTAGTCATTATAGCAACTGACATAGGGTGAGAAGAAGTTTCCTCCGCTGCCCCTGCTATTTTTAGTACATCTTCCTCTGATAAATCCTCATTAATTAATTTTATACTTGTTACAGCTGGTTTTCCTTCTGTTAAAGTTCCTGTTTTATCTAGAATTAATGTATCTGAATTTGACAATGCTTCTAAATAATTTCCACCCTTTATTAAAACTCCATTTTTAACAGCATTATTTATAGCAGCTGAGAAAGCCGTAGCTGTTGACAACTTGATTCCACATGAATAATCAATAATCATCATATTTAATGCTCTACTTGGACTTTTAGTAAACATATATGTTAATCCTGCAAATAAGAAGTTAAATGGAACCAAATAGCTTGAAAACTTATCTGCATAATCCTGAATAGGAGCTTTTTTAGATGCCGCATCCTCAACTAAATGAATTATTCTAGATACAACAGTATCATCTCCTGCCTTTTCAGTTCTTACTGTTATGCTTCCACTCTTAATAACTGTCCCAGCAAAGACACTATCTCCAACCTTTTTAATCACTGGTACAAATTCGCCAGTTACAGAAGCTTGGTCTACAACGGCCTCTCCCTCAATAACTTCTCCATCTACACATATTTTTTCTCCTGTGTAAATAACAACTTTGTCCTCTTTAACTATATTATCTATTGGAACTTTTTTAAGACTTCCATCCTCATCAATTCTCCAAACTTCTTCCTCTGCTACAGAAAGCATGTTTTTTATAGAATCTCTAGTTTTCTCCATAGTGTATATTGTCATAAGTTCTGCTATATCTGATAATAAAGTAACCATAAGAGCAGATTTATCATTTCCTAACATTAAACTTGCTGCTATAGAAGTTAGTGTTAAAGTATCTGCATTAGGTTTTTTATTCTTTACTGCCCCTCTAATTCCGTTATCTAGCAAACCTTTATTTAGATATATACTAGCTAAGGCTGGCACAGTTAAAAACTTTCCTAAAGATCCAAATCTCTCTACACTATATAAATCTCTTAAATTTAATTTTTCTTTTACCACTGAATAACCTAAAACACCAACATTTATTGCTAATCTCTTTAGTATATCAACTGAAGTTTCTTCATTTTTATCAACACTATTTACATCTATCTTTTCTTTTTCTCTTAATGCAGTAAAAACTTTTAAAGAATATTCCTTTAAAATATTATCTACTCTATGTATTATTCTGTCTTCTCCTATGTTCTTATCATAGTTTATTAAAATAGAACCTGTTATAGTGCTAATCTCTGAAGAATTTACAATTGAGCTATTAGAAATTTTATCTTCTATCTCTTTTTTGTAATCACTTAAATATTTTAAGCCCTGACATCTAAGTCTAATTCTTCCTGCTATGCTGTGTTTTACAGTACTTTTCAGTAGTAAATCATTTTTTCTCATATTATTCACTACTCCCTTTAAACTAAATTTCTTTTAAAGCTTCATCTAACTGTTGTTCTATAGTCTTAACAACGTAATCTAAATTAGTTTCACCATACTTTTCAATTAAGTCATAGTTCTTTATTCCTATAGCCTTAATCTTATCTACCCATTTTAAAACCTTCTTTTCATAAACCTTATTTATATCGTAGATAACTAATATACTACCTGTTACAGTGTTAACTTCCACCTTTTCAATTCCGTCTAATTTTTGTAAAGCTTGATGAAGGAATTTTTCGTAAATCCTATATTCATCCGGAATCATTTTTAAAGAGTTCATTTTAAATCTTATTCTTCCTGGTATGCTATGGGATACCTTTATTTTAGCTAATTGAGATATTATCATTTTCTTAAACATTATTACTTCCTCCTATAAACCTGAATATGCCCATCTAACCATGGTATATCCATTAGGTAGCATCTTAGGCATTTGTCTTATTCCTCTTATACCAAAGAATAATACCATAAGAATATATATAGCTTTTATATCTAAAATACCTCTGGTTTTATTATAAATAGTTAAATTTAATGCCTCTTTCACACTGCTCATCTCTTTAATAATAAGAGATTCTTTTTTCTTTACAAGCTCTCCTTCTAATTGAAGTAACTTTGCTACTACTCCAATTAATAAGGCTGGATCTATTTTTTCCGGATCATACTTTATTGTTAAACTACCTGTAATATTGTTTATTTCAATGTGATTTATAGTATCTACCCTACTTAATTGTTCTAGGATAATTTTTCTACTTGCTTCATCCTTTTTAAGCACTGGCACATATAATCTAACTCTTCCTCTTATGCTATGTTTAACTTCTATGACACCAATAAAACTAGGTAAATTTAGTGAGTTTTTGTTATGTTTCTTTTCTTTACCTACTAATTCACTGACTAACTTCCCAGCTAAAGTAAATAATAAAAATCTTACGTACTTATTGTTCATTTGCCCTCCTAAGTTTTTTTTACTGTTATATTTATTTTATTAATATTACTTTTATCATATTGTTCTTTTATAAAATTCAAAGTTTATCCATATAATATCAATTTTAAACCATTCATATTACTAATTCTATTTTAAACCATTCATATTACTAATTCTATGATTTGTTATAAGTATCTTAAAATAGTTGTTGTTAATTAATATTTTATTAATTATATCACATTCTAATTAAATTTTAATCACATATTTTGTTAAATACAATTTATTTTCCACCTATTTCTTACTCCTCAAAAAGAGGCTACATCTATTCTCTAAATCATCCTATACACCTTAATATGTATCATTACCAGCTATATTGTTTTCAACCTTTCTTAATATGAATTTTGAAAAGGGCTATTTTTTAGTTATATTAATATCCTTTGCCATGATTTGTGTATTTTTTCTAATAGGATTTTTCATTAATAAGTTTAAGCCCCTATATCATCCTATGAATCCCTTTGTATCATCAGCATTTTGTTTTGGATTACTTGGTATTCCTCTTTTTGGAACAGTTTTGGGATCAGAAAATTTAGGTAAAATCTCTATACTAGGAGTTGGTAATGAACTTTTTTGTTAGCTTGTATATTATAATGCTTTAGAGATTAGATTTAATGATAAGAAATTCTCAATACACCTATTAAAAGAGTTATTCAAATCCCCACTTTTAATAAGCATATTTATAGGTATGCTATTTAATATTTTAGGTTTTGCAGAACTATTTAGAACCAACTCATTACTTATTGGTTTTTATAACACTACTCAGTACATAGCAAATTTAGGTACTCCACTAATATTACTTATAATTGGATTCACCTTAAAATTCAATAAAGAATATACTAAAAAAAAGTATTAAATTTGTAGCAATTAGAATGATAGTAATACTTGTAGTTGGTTATCTAATTAAATTCTTAATAATAGACAAGCTCATAGTTGAAGACAGTATTTTTAATTATGCATATTTTACATTTTTAATACTTCCACTACCATTTTCCTTACCTATTTTTTCAGATAAACATTGTCCAGAATATGAAGAGCTTATAAACAACACTGTTATATTATCTACAATATTATGCATATTAAGCTTTATCACATTCATATTATTAATATAGAAAGTTTAATTCAAAATTATATTTTCTTTAAAATTCTCTTATTTCCTTAATTTATTAACCAATCTCTAAATATTTTTATAATAATCCTCCTTAAAATAGATTGTTAAAAATTTGACTATTTAATGTAAAGGTTGTAAAATATAATTAAATATTATGTAAATATTAGGAATAATTTGAAAGTTTAAATTATTGTGAGGGAGGTTTTTTTATGGCAGTAGATCAAATTTCATTAGAAAGAAGAACTTGTTGTAATATACACAAGATAGTTTTAACTTTAGAAAAAGGTTTTTCTTCTATGGAGTCTTTAAAATATGCAGTTATAACTCACCTTCAAAATGAAGGTTATAGGTGTAATGATACCAAAAACAATATTGGAGACTATCCACTATTAAAAATAAATGCTAATGATTTTTTATTAACTATAAAAGATATAGATGAAAATGCTCTAAATTTCCAAGAATGTAGCGAGGTAGTTTTGATACCTCATCATTAAAATTAATATTCTAATTACTATGGACAACTTCTTTCTTTAAGAGTTGTCCTATTTTATTTTTTAGTTTTATATTCTTTAATTAAAATCCTCTTCTAATCCCATACT
>RCNI01004489.1_pt1 | contig 12991 bp, 9 predicted proteins | sample 2041151 | NCBI WGS metagenome assembly RCNI01 (sample SAMN09708214, study PRJNA481090) | feces metagenome | isolation source: feces | place: Antarctica: Albino Rookery | reverse complement strand
TGCATCATATTTTATAATATACACACACTATTAATCATTACAGTTTTAATTGCTTCTTAACGAGAAGAAAACAAAAATACGAAAACAATCCCAATTACCGAACATAATTCACTATATTAATATATAAATAAAGTGATGGTAACATTCCCATCGAATGTATAAATAAGCCACGCAGTATATCTGTTATAGTAACTCTTAAAATCTTTTTCGTTCATCCAATAGGCAAATTTCTTTATAAACATTATAGTGAACAATACGACAGAAGAAAAAGTCATCTGCCGCCTTTTATTTCTCAAATCAGCAACCTTTTAACCACCTTGAAAAGAGTAAAGGATTAGTATCTTTTGTTTCATTCTGTAATTTTTCACGCGAATAGCACCTATCATTCCACACTTTCCCCAACAAATCAGCCTCCCCTCAAACACTTTTTCACAAATTCCCCTTTACTTTACCCCCGTATTCCTATATACGTTCATTAAAGTAAAGTCAAAATAAGGGAAGAAAAGAAAGGGCTGCGCCATGACGAGATGGACGCAGTCATATTCTCTTTTGGTTACAAAACTTATTAGGCGACCAAAGCGCAAAGGACTACCCAGATACCCACTCCGAATAAGGCACAAGACGACGGCCAGCAATCCCGAAAATATCCGCGAATCCACCTCGATTTCACCGCCCGTTTTGGCAAAATAAGCCCCGAAACGCCCTGTCTTTGCAGACGAGGGCAGTTGGGGCTTCTAAGGGCTATTTTTGCTTATCTCCCCTCAGTTCGGGGTGAATCGATGAAAAAACGTAAAATCTTCGCTTACAGAGTATGCAAGATTAAGTATGTGACAACTGTCGCTATTTCTTAGGATTGCTTCTGTGGTAATATTTTGAATAGAAAAAGAAGTAATATTTCTTTTATTGTTCAAATTATTACTATATTTACAGCATGGAGAGACAATTAAGTGAAATAGGAACCATTCCGGTAACAACTTCAATCATTGAATCGTTATATCCGGAACTCAAGTCTGCCAACAAGAAAGTAACCTGGCTTGAAAAGCAAGGGGTTATCATCAGGTTGAAGCGAGGACTCTATGTAATCAACCCTGAACATTCAGGAAAAACTCTATCGAGTGAGTTGATTGCCAATCATCTCTATGCACCTTCGTATATTTCAATGTCTACTGCTCTGCGATATTATGGACTTATTCCCGAAGCTGTATACGTTCATCAGTCAATGACTGTAAAACATCCCCGAAGCTTTCAAACTCCAGTCGGCAGTTATGATTACAAATATATTTCAAAAAAGGCTTTTCCGATAGGGGTAAGGAGTATGAATAAAGGTGATTATGCATTTCTTATTGCATCACCGGAGAAGGCTTTATGTGATTTGATTGCCAATTCCTCAAAAGTCATTCTTCGCTATATGACGGATGTAGAGACATATCTTGAGCAGGATATTCGTATGGATATGGATGAGTTCCACAAGATGGACGCAAGCATATTTGAAGATTATATTAATGTGGGCAAAAAAGCTGATTCCATTTCGACACTTTTAAAATTCTTAAGACGATGAAAAATGAAATATTCGACAATATGCTTTCCCGTTATGATTTAACAACGGAGCAGCATAAAAGAAACGCCATATTCGAAGTGAACCAACAGATAATACTTGCAGGCCTGTATGCCGGAGGATTCTTTGAGTCAGCTACGTTCTATGGCGGAACTTGTCTGAGAATCTTTCATGGCCTGCAGCGTTTCAGCGAGGATATGGATTTTTCTCTGCTTGCTCAAGATGATAAGTTCGATTTCACGAAATACTTCCCTGCTGTTATTGACGCCTTTGCAATGGTAGGCCGTGAGGTTGATATAAAGAAAAAAGACAAAAAGAATTTCGGAAAGGTCGAATCAGCATTTCTTAAAGATAATACCGATGTGTATGATGTGACTTTTCAGACAGAGAAGTCAATAAAAATAAAGATTGAAGTGGATACCTGTCCTCCGCTGAACTTCAAGACGGAACAGAAACTGTTGCTTCAACCGCATTCATTTATGACCCGTTGTTTTACACTTCCGGACTTGTTTGCCGGCAAGATGCACGCACTGGTCTATCGTGCATGGAAGAATAGAGTTAAAGGCCGTGATTGGTATGACTTTGAATGGTATGTACGCCATAATGTTCCGCTGGATTTTACTCACTTGGCAGAACGATGCAAGCAGTTCAATAATGAGAATATTACTCCAGAGTCATTCAAGGAGAAACTCATTGAGCGTCTCTCTACAGCTGACATAAAACAAGTGAAAGAAGATGTATTGCCTTTCGTACGTAATCCAAAGGAACTTGATATTTGGTCAAATGATTATTTCATACAGTTGGCCGGGATGGTAAGAATGGAATAGCGAAGTTTTGCCCCAGCTGTTCCCGGACGAATAAAATGCTCAACGGCATGCCTGCCTGCCGTTGAGTTAACAGATAAATTGGTATATTTGTAAAACTAAGAGGTCTGAAGACACTCCTCCAGACACACTGAATAAAACACTGCCGATTGTATCACATAACAATAAGTAAAATGAGACCATTATTTCGTATTTTCTGTATCCTGCTTTGCCTGTTGTGCGTTACACCTGTCATACGGGCCCAGCAACCTCCCGTCCATGCCTCCGCCTCCGCCGGATTCGACCTCACGGCGGAGGATTTGAAGGATTCCCGTGTCGTCGGAAATCTCGAAACGCTCTGCCGTGTCTGGGGTTATGTAAAGTATCACCATCCGGTCTTCTGCGACACGCTGCGCCGTGTCGATGTCGACAGCGCCCTGTTCGTTCTGCTGCCGCAGGTCGTGCACGCCGACCGGGAGACCCGCAATCGGCACCTGCTCGACTGGGTCCGCTCACTGGGAGATTACACCCCCAACCGGGTCGAGTACGAACAGGCGCTGGCTTCGTATGACCTGGTCGAGACGGCCGACCTCGGTTGGACGGCCGACACCGTGTTGCTGGGCGGGGAGCTCTCGAAGCTGCTGCAGAACCTGCGTTATGCCGAACGCGACGAGAACTACTACCTCCGCCTCGGGCAGCCGGACGAAGGCTCGGACTATCAATATTTGTCGTTGTGCGGCGAGTCTTTCTATCCGCCCCCGCTGGATAGCGGGCTCAACCTGCTGCTACTCTTCCGGCTGTGGAACGTCATAGAATATTATGCTCCGTACAGGGCGGTAACACTGCACCCATGGAATGAAGTACTCTCCACCTATATTCCTCTCATGGGTGTTGAAACGGACGAGAAACGTTTTGCCCGCCTCTACATGCGGTTAATCCGCGAGCTCAACGACGGCCATGCCTACGCGCCGATCGAGATGCTCTTCGGACAGCGGATGCTGCCCGTATGGCCGCTCCAGGCCGAAGGTCACCTCTTCGTCGGCTACTCCGCCAACAGTGTCCTCGAACGGGGCGACGAGGTGGTGGCCATCGACGGGGAGCCTATCTCCGAACGGCTGGAACTGCTGCAGAAGTATGCCTCGCAGTCGAACGAGGCGAGCCTGCACAATGCACTCCGTTTTTACGGGCTACGCACACGTCGCGATACCGCCGAGGTGGTCCGCCGCCGCGCCGGGTCCTGCGACACGCTACGCGTGGCAACGGTGCCCTATGGCAGCGTCTCCCCTCTTTACGACCCGGCCCAGCTCGTGCAGCCACCCTTCCGCCTGCTGGCCGATTCGGTGGGGTACATCTACGCCGGGACCTTCTCACGCGAGCACCTCGCCGAGGTCGGGCAGACGCTGCCCCGCACGCGGGCGCTCATCATCGACCTGCGCACCTACCCGCTGAATGTAGACGGCGCGCTGATAGCGCTGGCCGGACAGTTGCTGTGCACCGAGCCAGTCGTTGCCTGGCAGATGGTTCACCCGACGCTTGCCCTGCCCGGTCTCTTCTTCCGACAGGAGCAGTGGCTGGACAATGGCTTCGAGGAGGGTGCCAAGCGGTGCACCCAGCCCTACAAAGGGCGGGTAATCTTACTGGTCGACGAGATTACACAGAGCAACCCCGAGTTCCAGGCCATGGCGCTGCAGAGCTGCCCGCAGACGCTGACCATCGGCTCGCCGACCTCGGGTGCCGACGGCGACGTCGTCTTGATTCCGCTGCCCGGTCAGCTAACCAGTTTCTCCGGCGTCGGCATCCTCTATCCGGACGGGACCCAGACCCAGACCGTAGGCGTGCGCCTCGATGTCGAGGTGGATAATACGGTGGAGAGTCTGCAGGCGGGACGGGATCTGGTTCTGGAGAAGGCCTTGGAATTGGCTCGCTGATATTTAGGTGGATATTTTCACCACCTTTAGTTGAGAATAAAATCAATTTATTATGAAAAACTCATTTTAAAGAAGGATATCGTAGAAGTCCTTGACTCTATGGTGCAGCAATCTGTTATGGCTGGTGCTGCCGAAACTGATGCTGGCAAAGTTATCATTAACACAAGTACAAGGCCCAACACCATGGCCTCATGTTATCCCAACACTACGGACATCACGAAGACAATCAAGGTGCCTGAATCTCAAACATGCTACACCCAGTGCTTAACCTCATTCTGTTGCTGAGATTTTTAGCTTCTATTTTCACGTGGGCAAGATAAATTATCTTGGCTGCAAAACTTATTAGGCAACCAACAGCGCAAAAGACACCCCAAATCCCCACTCCGAATAAGCCACAAGACAACGGCCTGCACCCCCGAAAATATCCGCGAATCCATCCTTGATTTTACCACCCGCTTTGGCGAAATAAACCCCGACGTGCCCTGTCTTCGCAGACGAGGCCTATCGGGGCTCCAAAGGGCTGTTTTTGCTTATTTCCCCTCTGTTCGGGGTGAGTCGACGAAAAAAAACATAAAAATCTTGATTTTTTGCAAAAAAACAAGTAAATTTTAGAGTAGTCTACCTTTCAAGTCGTAAACTACTGATAATCAACGGGAATATCATACTACATCGGGAATTTATGCTACTTTTGGAAAAATTTGAAAAACACTCCCATCCGTGAAAGATAAAAATACAATTCTCATCATTGACGACGAACCTACCATCCGTATGTTGCTCGGTCGTATTCTCGAATTGGAAGGCTACGAGGTTTTCCATGCCAAGGATCGTGCTTCGGGCGTTCAGATGCTCCGTCGGCAGGATGTGCAGGTGGTGCTGTGCGATGTGTTTCTGCCCGACGGCAACGGCGTGCAGATGGTCGCGGAACTGTCGGCTCTTGCGCCTTTGGCCAAGATCATCCTGCTGACCGCCCACGGCAATATTGCCGACGGTGTGCAGGCCATCAAGAACGGCGCATTCGATTATATCGTCAAGGGAGATGACAACCGCAAGATCATCCCGCTGGTGAGTCGTGCCATGGACGAGGTGCGTCAGAATACCCGAAAAAACGCTACGTTGCAACCCTCGCAGACGACTTTTGATTCGATCATCGGGGAGTCGCGCGCGTTGCAGTCGGCGGTCAAGATGGCGCAGAAGGTGGCTGCCACCGATGTATGCGTACTGCTGACAGGCGAAACGGGTACGGGTAAGGAGGTCTTTGCGCAGGCCGTGCATCAGGCAAGTCCCCGCCACGGGCGTCAGTTTGTGGCGATCAACTGCTCGGCATTCAGTAAGGAACTGCTCGAAAGCGAACTTTTCGGTCATACGGCAGGTGCATTTACGGGTGCGGTGAAGGATAAGAAGGGACTTTTCGAGGTGGCTGACGGCGGTACGGTGTTCCTTGACGAAATCGGCGAGATGGAGTACGGTTTGCAGGCCAAACTGTTGCGTGCACTCGAAACGGGCGAATTTATCCGTGTGGGCGACACGAAACCCACGAAGGTCGATGTGCGCATCATCGCCGCCACGAACCGCGACCTGAAAAAGGAGATCGACAACGGCCGTTTCCGCGAGGATTTGTTCTTCCGTTTGTCGGTTTTCCAGATCGAACTGCCCCCGTTACGTCAGCGTACGGGCGATGTACGGCTTTTGGCGGAGCATTTCATCGAGAAACTTTCCGAAGATGAATCTGAGGGGTGTGACTCTTTCGGACGAATGCCTGAAGGTGCTGAACGACTATTCGTGGCCGGGCAACATCCGCGAATTGAAAAACGTCATCGAACGCGCACTGATTGTAACCGACGGCGTGATTACATGTGATGACCTGCCCGTGGGGCTTTGCATGGCGGCACCCCACCCTGCGGACGAACGTAAATTTGACTTGGCAACGATGGAGCGTAACCACATTGCCAAAATTCTGAATTACACGCACGGCAACAAAACCGAAACCGCCCGTTTGTTGAAGATCGGACTGACGACACTTTACCGCAAAATGGACGAATACGGCATTCCGAAATAGCCGTCCGACCCTGTCAATATGAAAAAGACCCTTTCAAAATGGAAGGGTCTTTTTTTATGGCACGGGGTGTGCCAAAATCATAATCCATTGATCTTCCGAAAGGTGCAATCGTAGCACGGAACTTTGCACAACATTTGTCTTTAGGCTTTCCCGAAAAACATTAAATCAATTTATGAAATGGAAATTTGCGTATTGGAATTAGTCTTGTGTTTGGTTGCGGGGCTTGTGTGTTTTGCCCTGTTTTATTGGTGTGTCGAGTGGTTCGATCAAATTTGAAAATTGCGTAAAGTTATGTTTGCATCGTTGTTTGTGATCGGTTTGATGATGTTTTTCTATTTGGTGTATGTACTCGTCAAACCCGAAAAGTTCTAATTTATGGAAGTTATGTCATCTGAAATTTATGGCGTTTTGGCGCAGATCCTGCTGCTGGTCGGATTGAGTTTTCCGCTGGGCAGATACATCGCAAAGGTTTATAAGGGCGAGAAGGTGTGGAGCGATTTTATGCGACCCGTCGAGCGGTTCATCTACCGCGTTGCGGGCATCGACCCCGCGGAAGAGATGTCGTGGAAGCAATTCCTCAAGGCATTGCTGATTGTGAATGGTTTTTGGTTCGTGTGGGGCGTGTTGCTGCTTGTACTGCAAGGCATCCTGCCGCTGAACCCCGACGGAAATCCGGGGCAGTCGGTACATCAGGCCTTCAATACCGCCATTTCGTTTATGGTCAATTGTAACGAACAGCATTACAGCGGTGAGAGTGGCGTGACCTACCTCACGCAGTTGTGCGTCATCATGCTTTTCCAGTTTGTCACCGCCGCAACGGGTATGGCTGCCATGGCAGGCGTGATGAAGGCTTTGAGCGAGAAGACCACCCAAACGATCGGTAACTTCTGGCGTTTTCTGACGCTGAGTTGCACCCGCGTCCTGTTGCCCCTGTCGTTGATCGTCGGTATGGTTCTGATCGTCGAGGGTACGCCGATGGGATTTGACGGTAAGATAGAGGTTACGACCCTTGAGGGCGAGGTACAGCACATCTCGCAGGGCCCTGCTGCCGCGATCGTCCCCATCAAGCAGTTGGGTACGAACGGCGGTGGCTATTTCGGAACGAATGCCGCCCATCCGTTGGAGAACCCCACCTACTTCTCGAATATGGTCGAGTGTTGGTCGATTCTGATTATCCCGATGGCGATGGCTCTTGCCTTCGGATTCTATGTCGGACGTAAGAAGTTGGGTTACAGCATCTATTGTGTGATGTTGTTCGCCTTCTTGGTGGGCGTTGCGGTCAATGTTTCGACCGAGATGGGCGGAAATCCCCGCATCGACGAGATGGGAATTTCGCAAGACGGAGCGATGGAAGGCAAGGAGGTGCGACTGGGTGCTGCTGCCACGGGTTTGTGGAGCGTTGTCTCGAACGGATCGGTCAATGGTATGCACGATTCGACGATGCCCGCATCGAACCTCATTGAGATGCTTAATATGCAGATTAACACGTGGTTCGGCGGTGTCGGCGTGGGTTGGCTCAACTACTTCACGTTTATTATCATCGCGGTGTTTATCAGTGGATTGATGGTCGGCCGAATGCCCGAATTTATGGGACACAAGGTCGAGGCACGCGAAATGAAAATCGCCTCGATCGTGGCACTCCTTCATCCGCTTTTGATCTTGGTGGGTACGGCTCTGGCGGCTTATCTGGTGGTTTATGCTCCCGGTTTCGTGGCCTCTGAAGGCGGATGGCTCAACAACGACGGATTTCACGGCCTTTCGGAGATGTTGTATGAGTTTACGTCTGTTGCCGCCAATAACGGATCGGGGTTTGAAGGACTGAACGACAACACATGGTTCTGGAATCTCTATTGCGGTATTGTGTTGATACTCAGTCGCTTCATCCCGATCATCGGACAGGTTGCCATTGCGGGTCTGTTGGCACGAAAGACCTATATTCCCGAAAGCGCAGGTACACTCCGTACCGACACGCCGACGTTTGCCGTGATGACCTTTGCCGTCATCTTCATCGTCGCCGCCCTGTCGTTTTTTCCGGCACATGCATTGAGTACGGTTGCCGAAATGTTCAGTTTGTAATGAGTCTAAAGTTATGAAAAACAATAATTCCCTGTTTCAGCGCGATCAGATTGTGGCAAGTCTGAAACAATCGTTCCGTAAACTCGATCCGCGCGTAATGGTCAAGAACCCCATCATGTTTGCCGTTGAAATTTCGACGGTCATTATGCTCTTGGTGTCGCTCATGTCGGCATTTACGGCGGAATACGGATCGTTTGTCTATAATTTTCTGGTGTTTGTCATCCTTTTTCTTACATTGCTTTTCGCCAATTTCGCCGAAGCCATTGCCGAGGCTCGCGGAAAGGCTCAAGCCGACAGTCTGCACCGTACCCGTGAGGATACACCCGTACGAAAACTGGTCGGCGGAGAGATTCACACGGTGAGCAGTTCGCAACTCTGCAAGGATGATCTGTTTGTCTGCGAGGCGGGCGATGTGATTCCTTCCGATGGTGAAATCATCGAGGGACTGGCCTCCATTGACAAAAGTGCCATCACGGGCGAATCGGCTCCCGTCATCCGTGAAGCGGGTGGTGACAAAAGTTCGGTCACAGGCGGAACCAAAGTATTGTCGGATCGTATCAAGGTGCGTGTGACGACCCGGCCGGGCGAGAGTTTTTTGGATAAGATGATCGCCTTGGTCGAAGGCGCAAGCCGTCAGAAAACCCCCAACGAAATTGCCTTGACAATCCTGTTGGCTGTCTTCACGTTGGTGTTTCTGATCGTCTGCATCACACTGAAACCACTGGCGGATTATACTTCAACTCCTATTTCAATTGCTGCGTTTATTTCGCTGTTTGTCTGCCTGATACCGACTACGATCGGAGGCCTTTTGTCGGCCATCGGTATCGCAGGAATGGATCGTGCCCTGCGGGCCAACGTGATCACCAAATCGGGTAAGGCTGTGGAGACGGCGGGTGATGTCGATACCCTGCTTTTGGACAAGACGGGAACGATCACCATCGGTAATCGCAAGGCAACGGCGTTCTATCCCGATGATAAAATCGACCGCAAAAAATTCATTGAATACTGCTTGGTGGCTTCGTTTTCGGATGAGACACCTGAAGGAAAATCCATCATGGAGTTGGGACGCGAGCAGGGCTGCAAACTCAACAACCTTCCGACCGATGCCCGTCCGGTGAGATTCACAGCCGAGACCAAAAGTTCGGGTATTATCCTTGCCGACGGATGCGACATCCGCAAGGGTGCTTTTGATGCCGTCCGTGCCTTGGTTTTGAAGGCGGGCAACGAATTTCCCGCACGCACCGAGGAGATCATTACCCGCATCATGAGTAACGGAGGTACGCCGCTGGTCGTGAGTGTCGATTCGAAGGTGGCAGGTGTCATCGAATTGCAGGACATCATCAAACCCGGTATCGAGGAGCGTTTTGCCCGTCTGCGCAAGATGGGTGTGAAGACCGTGATGGTGACGGGTGATAATCCGCTGACGGCCAAATATATTGCCGAGAAAGCCGGTGTGGATGACTTCATCGCCGAGGCCAAACCCGAAGACAAGATGCTCTACATCCGTGAGGAGCAAGTCGCAGGAAAATTGGTGGCGATGATGGGTGACGGTACGAACGATGCCCCTGCATTGGCGCAGGCCGATGTCGGTGTGGCCATGAACAGCGGTACGCAGGCCGCCAAGGAGGCGGGCAACATGGTCGATCTGGACAACGACCCCACCAAACTGATCGAGATTGTCGAAATCGGCAAGCAACTTCTGATGACACGCGGTACGCTGACGACGTTCTCGATTGCCAACGATGTGGCGAAATATTTTGCCATCATTCCCGCGCTGTTCATGGCAACGATTCCGCAACTTGCCCCACTGAATATCATGGGATTACACAGTCCCGAGAGTGCCATCCTGTCGGCGATCATTTTCAATGCGATCATCATCCCGATTCTGATTCCGTTGGCATTGCGTGGTGTCAGTTACAAGCCGATCGGTGCGAGTGCCCTACTGCGCCGTAATCTGCTGATCTACGGTGTCGGCGGTCTGATTGCTCCCTTTGTCGGCATCAAACTTATTGACCTTTTGATCGGATTGTTCTTTTAAAATCTTTTGAAACCATGAAAACTTTATTGAAATCCATACATATTACCTTTGCCTTCGTGTTGGTATTGGGTGTTTGTTATGTGGCCGTGCTTTGGGCGTTTGCCCAGATGTTCGGTCGCGGTAAAAATGGAAATGCAGAACTTGTGATGCAGAACGGCGAGGTGGTCGGCGCGGCGAATGTGGGTCAGAAATTTACTTCCGACCGTTACTTTTGGGGTCGCCCGTCGGCAGTCGATTACACGGCCGATGCTTCGGGCGCATCGAATAAAGGCGCAACCAATGAGCAGTATTTGAGTGAGGTAGAGGCTCGAATTGAAGCGTTCCTTGAGCATCATCCCTACCTTACGCGCGAAGAGGTTCCCGCCGCCATGGTCACCGCTTCGGGATCGGGTCTTGATCCGCACCTGACGCCCGAATGTGTCGCCGTACAGGTTGAGCGCGTTGCCCGTGCGCGGGAGATGTCCTCCGACGAGGTGCTCAAACTTGTCGAGCAACACACCGAACGCCCGTTCCTCGGCATTTTCGGCCCTGCGAAGATCAATGTCTTGAAACTTAACGTAGCCTTGGACGAGGCTGCACACTAAAAAACGATGGAAACTAACAACAACGCCCAGCGATTCCTGGAGATGATCAAGCGCTCGCAGCGCGGTAAGTTCAAGATCTACATCGGTATGATTGCCGGCGTGGGCAAGACCTACCGCATGTTGCAGGAGGCGCACGAGATGATCGACGATGAGGTCGATGTGCTGATCGGCTATGTCGAGACGCACGGCCGTAGCGGTACGGAAGCCCTTCTGGAGGGACTTCCCATCCTGCCACGCAAGAAGATCTTCTACAAGGGCAAGGAGCTCGAAGAGATGGATGTCGAGGCAATTCTCCGCCGTTATCCGCAGGTGGTGTTTGTCGATGAGTTGGCACACACCAATGTGGAAGGATGTCGTAACCGCAAACGCTGGGAGGATGTCATGGAGTTGCTCGATGCGGGAATCAACGTGGTGTCGGCCATCAACATTCAGCACTTCGAGAGCCTCAAGGATGACATCATGGGCATTTCGGGCATCGAGGTGAAGGAGCGTGTGCCCGACCGCGTGTTGCAGGAGGCCGACGAAGTGGTCAATATCGACCTCACGGCCGAGGAACTTATCTCACGACTGAAAGCGTACCGCCCCGAAAAGATCGGAGTGGCGATGGATAACTTCTTCAAGACCGAGAACATCCTCCAGTTGCGCGAACTGGCGTTGAAGGAGGTCGCCTTCCGCATCGAGCGCAAGGTCGAAACGGAGGTGTTGCCCACGGTGAGTATCCACAGCGAGAAAATTTTGGCTTGTGTAAGCAGTAATGCCGTCACCCCGCGCCGTGTGATCCGTCGTGCCTTTCGTCTTGCTTCGCGTTACAACACTTCTTTTGTCGCTCTTTATGTGCAGACCCCTGCCGAGGCTTCCGACAAGATCAAACTCTCTGCACAACGTCACCTGCTCAACCATTTCAAGTTGGTCACGGAACTCGGCGGACAGGTCGTGCAGGTCTCCCACCGCAGTGTGCCCGATGCGATTACGACCGTCTGCCGCGAGCAGAACATCAAGACGGTGTGCATGGGACTGCCTGCATTGCAGATGCCCCAAACTCTCTTCAATATCGGGCGTTATCGCAGATTTATATGGGATTTGGCACAGATGAAGATAGATTTGATTATAATTGCATCGTAAGACCGTCGAAAATATCAGAACTATGAACGTAAAAACCAAATTAACACTGGCCATCAGATTTTGGTGGCTATGATCGTGTTGGTGGTGGCACTTTCGATCACGAATCTTCAGATCCTGACCGCCACCGAACCCACGAGTCCCGCAGCCGAACCGGGTTTGAATCGCGCCTTGACGTGGGTGTCGGTTACGGGCGGATTCTGATCGGTCTGGGCATCCTCTTCAAACTGCCCCGCACGATCAACGAGCCGTTGCAGACGCTGACCGATTCGATTCTCGAAATCGCTAATCATAATTACGACATCGAGTTGAACCTCACGGGCAGTCGTGAGTTGGAGGATGTGAGCCGCAATTTCAACCGTATGACCAACCGTCTGCGCGACTACCACAACAGCACGCTCGCTTCGCTCAAGGCCTCGAAACGCTATTTGGAGACCATCATCAACGCCATCAACGAGCCGATTATCGGGATCGACAACGAATCGAGGATCATCTTCATCAACGATGCGGCACTGGGGATTCTCTTCCTTTGTCGTGAAGATCTTTCGGGAAAGACCGTGCAGGAGATTTCGATGCGTAACGATCTGTTGCGCCGTTTGTTGTGCGGATTGGATGACAAGGAGCACGGTGTGACGGGCAAGCGCATTCCGCTGAAGATTTATGCCAATGACAAAGAGAGTTATTTCCAAGTGCATTACATGGACATCGAGATGCGTGCGAAAGACGGCGTGAGCATGGAGAAGCGCGGTTCGGTCATCATGCTGAAGAACGTGACCGAATTTCAGGAACTCGACTCGGCCAAGACAACCTTTATTTCGACGATCTCCCATGA
>RCNI01002585.1_pt1 | contig 12997 bp, 11 predicted proteins | sample 2041151 | NCBI WGS metagenome assembly RCNI01 (sample SAMN09708214, study PRJNA481090) | feces metagenome | isolation source: feces | place: Antarctica: Albino Rookery | reverse complement strand
CTGGAGGATGCAGAGATGAAGCAGCCCATTTCCTACAATCCGGAAGCCTTTCTTCCAGAGGAAGTCCGCAATCGTATTTACGATGACAAGCGATGGTTCAATCGAGCCGCGTATCTGCCGCCTGACTCAGAGGAAGATCCGGAGGTGTACCTCAGCAAACAACTTGCAGAGGCACTGCACCAGTTGACCGAATTGCAGAGACAGGTCATCTTCCGCAATGTGGTCAACGGAGAATCCACCGAATCCATTGCACAGGAGATGGGATGTACCTCACGAAATGTTCGGGACATCCGCAACCGAGCATTGAAGGCTCTGCGGACCAAAATCACAAAGCACGAGGGCACCGGCTATGTTGGTGAGCATCCGTGGATCGTATACCCCGCTTTGTTCGTTGTTGGCTTGCTGTTGCTGCTGCTTTTGCAGTGGGACTTCACGATTCCAGAGTGGGTGCAATACATAGCCGTGGCTGTGGTTGCTCCACCAGTTCTTTGGGTACTTTGGCGTGAACGCAATCGAGAAGTGGAAGATCTTCTGCAGTGCCACTGGGCATATATGAACGGTTCCCAGAAGAAAAAATGAGGATATAAAAACTCCCGGAAGGAGCTGCTGTTTGATGCAGCAAATCTTCCGGGAGTTTCATTTTTCATTTGAGTGTTTTCGTAACTCAGTTTATAAGTAGTTTTTGAAAACAGCTCTCATCCTGATAACTTTTTCAACAATTTCATCCATAAGAACTGGATAATTGTCGTGATTTTCAAAATCCAATCCAGGGATATCGTGCTTAATTCTAGACGCTTTCTTTCCATCCAAGCGATCCCAACAAAATGTCATGGATAGCGTGTCTTCTATTTCGCATTTATGTGCGTAAAGTGTATCAAACAAAGTCTTGTTGTCCGAAATATATACTTCCAAAACGACTTTGTTTTCTTTGTTGATAAGATCGATAGCAATATGCGCATCACTTGTGCCTAACGCAACATCATACCAATGATCGGTGGAAGCTTTTCTTACATTGAACGGTTTTCCTTTTGCTATCAAGACAGAGTTAAATTCGTTCCAGAATTCAAAACGATTTGCCTCTGTTGCATTATCACCCTTGGACAAGCTGCTCTTGTTTGATTTAATAAAATCATTTGGTTTCTCTATGATTTCAAACATTGGGGCAGGAATTGAATCACCAATTCGATATGCATGAAGCTCAATCAGGAAAAAGCCAATACCCTCGATCGTGTTATTGTTCAGCCATTCAATAGCGCTGCGATGCTCGGCACGTGCTTCCTTTACAATCCAAACTATGATAGGCGCATTTAAACCAGAAGCATAAGTGATGATTTTACCCAGATGATCGTGGTTAGATGCTTCCAGTTGGTTTTCAATAATGACCTTCGTCCCTGAGGTTTCATCTCTTGCAATCAGGTCGCAACGGTATGAACCTACAAACACTTCTTTTTCAACATCAATCAATGTCAGCCCCAGAATTTCATTCAGGTATTCGATATTTTCAGGCTTTGCCAACCATGCAGAAAAATCATATTGTTCATGCTTCCAAAGCTCTCGCACGTCGACACTTTGTAGCTTTCCGATTTTCAAAACAGCATCACCTTTACGTTTCCTTTCTCATCTCTCGGTAAATGACCTCAGCCAAAGCACTCATAATGGCATTGTATTTGCTCTGGTCCTCAAATAGTGATGTATAGGTATCCTGCGATTCAGAGTAGCTTTCCAGTGCCGCATCACCAAAGGCTTTGGGGAAGATGCTTTCTGTAAAAATTTGCAGGTCAGAGGATCTTGCCATGCTTGCCAGTTTCTGATCACCCATGAGTTTGTCCCTCAGAGCGTTCAGCAAGACTCTGTCACCCGGAGTAAAATTGCCCTTGAATTTCTCATTGATTTTTTCAATCAGCTCGTCCAATGGTTCCTTAGTGTCTTGACCCATTGCACCTTTCTGTTTTGCAGGCTCATAGGAACCTTTTTCTTCTGCCAGCTGAATCGCACCATCAAATGTTTTCTGGAGCTTATAGTATTCCAGTTTTAATTTCCCCTCCAAATCAATCATATCCACCGACTCTGCTGGGATCAGATTGATCAGGTACGAACAGAACACATATTCCTTGTGCAGCTCCTTATCAAACATTCTTACGATCTGCGAGATGTAACTATACCACTTGATGAAGCTGCGGAGCTGACGCCGGAATTGATAGCGTTCATCGGGAGTTTTCTTGTTATAACGGTTTGCCGCAGGCAACAGAATACTGGTCATACGACCCATTGCATTCTTGTCCTGTTTTCCATCACGAGTATATTCTTTAATAAAGGCTTCAATATCCTCATCCGTATAGATTGCATATCCACGCAGTTCTTTCTGGGTCTGATAAATCAAATCGGAATTGACTTCCTGTTCCAGATAAGTCTCCTGATAGAAGGGTTGGAATGCCTCCAAAATATCCTCCTTCGTATTGGCAAAATCCAAAACAAAGGTATCATACTTTCCGGGGCAGGTACGGTTCAGACGGGACAGAGTTTGAACCGCTTTGACGCTTTTCAACTTCTTGTCCACAATCATGGTATGCAGCAGTGGCTCATCAAAGCCGGTCTGATACTTTTCTGCAACAACCAATACATTGAAATTATCATGGAATTCCGCTTTGGTCTGTGCTTCGGAAATGTGCGTTCCATCCTTGCGGACATTCAGCTTCGGCTCGGTGTATTCCTCATCGCCATCCTGAACCGCACCGGAGAAGGCAACCAGAACATCCACATTGTCGTATCCCTTTTCCTGAATATACCGCTTGACCTCATGGTAGTAGCGAACCGCCGCCAGGCGAGAAGAGGTAATGACCATCATCTTTCCCTTGCCGCCGATTTTCTTACAGGTGGTTTCCAAGAAGGTTTCTACAATAATCTGGGCCTTCTGGCTGATATTATAGGGGTGTAGCTCCTGATACTTGCGAATGACCTTCGCCGCACGGCTGGACGGCACATCCGGGTTATCTGTTGTGGTCTTGGCGATTTTGAAGCAGGTATCATAGGTCATGTAGTTTTGTAGAACATCCAGAATAAAACCTTCCTCGATTGCCTGCCGCATACTGTAAATGTGGAACGGATGGAAAGAGCCATCTTCATACTCTGTGCCAAACATCTCCAGGGTTTTATCCTTCGGCGTTGCAGTAAAGGCAAAGAAAGACAGATTCGGGTGCTTGCCATGCACCAGCATTTCTTTGATGAGTTTATCATCAGGATCGAGTTCTTCTTCTGCCTTACCTTCGATTTCTGCGTATTCCCGCAGAGCCTGTTCGGTATCCGCAAGTGCCGATTTCAGCTTGAGGGCAGAGCTGCCGGTCTGAGAAGAATGGGCTTCATCCACAATGATTGCGTAGTTCTTGCCAACAACCTTGTCCACTTCCTGATAGATAACGGGGAACTTCTGTAATGTAGTAATGACGATACGGACGCCATTGTTGATTGCATCCCGCAAATCCTTAGAGTTCTTATTTTCTCCAATGGCCTCCACCGCACCCAGCGTATGGTCAAAGCCCGAAATGGTTTCTTGAAGCTGGGCATCCAACACGGTACGGTCAGTAACAACGATCACACTGCTGAAAACCGCGTTGTCATTCTGGTCATGGAGCGAAGCCAGTCTGTACGCAGTCCACGCAATCGAGTTGGATTTGCCGGAACCGGCACTGTGCTGCACCAGATAGTTGTGTCCCGCTCCATTGGCCTTTACCTCCGCAATCAGCTTGCGGACCACATCCAGCTGATGGAATCGAGGGAAAATCAACACTTTCTTTTTCGTGATTTTCTCGCGTCCATCTGCCAGCAGCTTTTTATCCTCTTTGACTTGCAGGTGGATAAACTTCTGGAGAATATCCATCATGCTGTCCTTTTGGAATACCTGCTCCCAAAGGTACGCTGTTGGGTATCCATCCGGATTCGGAGGATTGCCTTTGCCGCCGTCACGACCCGCTCCGGCAGAGCCTTGGTTAAAGGGCAGAAAGAAGGTATCCTTGCCTGCCAGCTTTGTGGCCATCCAGACCTCGGTATGATCCACGCAGAAATAGCCCAGAATACGCTTATTGAACTGGAAGCAGATCTCTCTGGGGTCACGATCATACATCCACTGACGCTTTGCATTGTCCACAGTCTGCCCGGTGTACTGGTTCTTCAGCTCAAAGGCAAAGACGGGGATACCGTTGAGAACAAGCACCATATCCACGCTGTTCTTGTTGTCAGGAGAATAATACCACTGACGATTGCAGTGAATGATGTTTTTAGCATACAAGGCAGCTGCCGTCTGATTCAAGCTGGATTCCGGCTTGAAGTAGCAGAGCTTAAAGGTGATGCCACGATGCTTGAAACCGTGCCGCAGCACATGGATCAGGCCATCCGTATCGCAAGCGGTATTAAGAGCAAGGCAGAACTTTCGGACAGGGTTTACCTTGTTCGCATTTTCAAATCTGGCCCATTCCTTGGGCTGGGTCTTTTGGATAAACTCCATGAGGGTATCCACATACAGGCCCAGTTCCGCATTATATGTATCCGTTCCTTTGGTGTAACCACCAGCCGGAGAAAGGAAGAAGGCTTCAACATCTTCCTCAAAGCGTTTTTCGGTTGTCACTTCGATGGACATTTATTTCACCTCTCTCGAAACACGTATAATTGCGTTTTTCAATTCGTGATAACCATTTTCTGACGTTAAATCAATACAATAGCGGCTTTTCAAGAAATTCGGGATTGACATTTCCCCGTTCTCATCCCGTTCCAATACAATAGGAATATATCGTTCTTGTAATGGTTTATTTTTGATCTCGTTCAAAATTAGCTCTGATTCGTAGCCAACACCACCTTGACGGCTGTTTGCTTTTTTTGCATACTCAGCATTGCATACGATAATCACTGCATCAATTTCATCGGAATTAAGAGATTGCTCCATGAAGAAATTCATATCCTGTCCGGGATGGAGATTTTTCTTATCGTAAATTGCATGGATACCATCAGCCTCTAATTCACTAATAAGTGTAAATACATTTTTTTGATTTGAAGGTGGGTTCCAGCTATACGAAACGAACACCTTAGGCGCTAATTCGTTGCAAGATGCAAAATAAGGACGGAGATCTTCGATACTTGCCTGTTTCAACGTCCAATGCGTTCGGTTCCATTCCCAAGAGCCCATATCAAGCAAATCTGAAAGCTGAGTAAAGTCCTCAAATTTGATTTTTTCGCCTGTTAAGGTAAAATCAATGCGCACATTGTTTTGCTGCATTATAACATTGGTAATATTCCCGATAACAGCATCTTTTTTTCTCGGATTTTCATAGCAAAACACGCATGGAATCTTTTTTAATTCTTCGATGTTCCCTTGTGAAAGTTCGCTGTATTTCTCTCGCAAATCAGGTGGCATATATTCATTGAGCAGCCTATCTTTGGGGAAGAATGTAGGGGAATGTTCCCAGCAATCCTCGTTACATGTCATAAGAAAATTAAGCATTGTCCGATCTCCTGTAATATCAAATCACATAAGGAATGATGATTGCTGCAATAGCCACAACCAATGACGCTATTGAAATAGTTGTAGTTATCCAGAAATTTTTCTTGGCAGATTTTTCATCCTTAATAAGTTGTTCCTTTTGTTGGTCATTTTCTTTCTTCAAAAGGTCTACCTGTTCTGCAAAAAACTTGTTTTGTAATTGCAGTTCTTCTTTTAATGAACAGACCTGCTGTGCAAGAGGGTCCATAGATGCAGCAAAATCAAGTTGTCGTTCCTGACGCTCTCTGTTTCTGACTTCCTCATTATGCCTACAGGCGTTAAAAGCTGACTGCGCAGAATTGCATTGATTCGGGTCAATATAGCCATAAGGGTTATACATTCACCGGCACCTCCTTCTTACCCGTCACATATTCGTAAATCAGGGATTTTTTGTAGTTCTCAAGCTCGACAAGGTACTGTTCCTTCTTCTTGATAAGGGCAAGAATCTCCTGCACTTTTTTATCAATGTAGTCTGCAATCTCTACCTGTTCTTCATAGGGGGGCACACACATTCTGATGTTGCGGAATTGTGGCCAGTACAGACGGAGCCGGAAATCTGCAACGCCGTAGGAATAGCGGTGCATTTCTTCAATAGCCTCCGGTGTGCGGAACAGATACTCCACATACCGGCTGTCAAGCTGCTGCATAGGTCTTGCAACAACATAAGCAGGGCTGACCATACCATCCACACGAACTGCACCAAAAGCCCCTTGCCATGCTCTCATCATGTTGTAGACCAAATCTCCCGGTTGAACTCTTTTGTACTTGCTGCGGTCTTCACTTCGGACAAATACTCTTTCGCTTTCTTCATCGGACAGTTCACGATCCGAAACACCACTGTTGATGGATACCGTCAAGATAGGCAACTCATCATTTCCCTTGTCGGATGCTTCCCGGTACAAATTGGCTACACGAAATACCTGCCAATCTTCGGGGATGGAACCAATCCACTCCACACCACTGTCCTTCATCGGACGCTTACCACGAACACCCTTTGTTACGGCTTCGGTGATGACTGCCTGTTTCAGCTTTTTGTATTCGTCAATGCTGGCACGGGTACGGGTAAGAACTTCATCAAGAGCAACACATTTGTAATCTAAGAACTGTGCGATTTTCCGCTGGGCAGTATGATCCACATAAGGAATTTCTCGATTCCCATAATCCGAAAAATAGATGTGTGGAATTGTTGTTTTGCTAACACTCTTTCCTAAATCCAAACTAATCAGGACATATTTTAGCCAATTTATATCAGCTCTTTCGTTGGGAATAATATAAGCCATCGTACCGAGAAGTGATGTTTTCGGATTGCAATATGCAACACGACCTACACTGGCACCATCCTTTATCACACTCAAGTATTCCTTGGCAGAGCTGTAATCTGAAACATAGCCAACTACACCTGTTGCCCCATATACAGCAAACGGTCCACTATCGCTTATCTCGCTTTGAGTAAGTGCAGTTGAGTAAGATGTGCACAAATATTTTAATCGCATAGACTTTAGTCCTCCTTGGGGAACAGGGCATCCAGAGAAGCGGAAATATCCTTTTCCAGCGCCTTGATACGCTCCACAATCGTCTCCACCGATTCAGGGGCCTGATACTCATAGAAATACCGGGTCATGGGGATTTCATAGCCCACCTTGGTTTTCTTGTGATCAACCCAAGCGTCCGGAGCATAGGGCAAAACTTCCCGCTCAAAGTAAGCGTCAATATCCTGTGTCAACGGCACATTTTCAGTATCACGCAAGGAGGCATCAGGCTGCTTTTTTCCTTTTTTCAGAATCAGTTCGCCATTCTCATCTCGGAGCGGACGCTCCACAACAATTTTGTTGTAGCCAAACTCTACGGACTCGAAAATCTTGCTTTCACAGTAGATGCCGTTCTTGTCGCCATAGACTGCTTCATGGCGGTATTCGCCATATGCCTGTACAATCAGTTCACGGCACAGGTCGGTGATGTCGTTGCGCTTGGTTCCGATATTTTTTCTTCTTGGCTCAAAGCAGTGGGAAGCGTCGATCAACTGCACCTTACCTGCACGGTAGTCGGGCTTATCCTTGGACAAAATCCAGATATAGGTGCTAATGCCGGTATTCATAAACATATCGGTGGACAGCTGGATAATGCAGTCCAGCCAGTCGTTTTCCAGAATGTACTGGCGGATATTAGAGGGGCCGCTGCCTGCATCACCAGAGAACAGCGGGGAGCCATTCTGAATAATTGCCATTTTTCCGTTGGGGGCAAGCTTTGCAAGTCCATTCAGCACAAAGAGCTGTTGACCGTCAGAAATCTTTGGCAGGCCGGGTGCAAATCTGCCCAAATCACCCTTGGCGGCTTCATCCTCTACCGCTTTCTTTTCACGCTTCCAGTCGATTCCGAAAGGCGGATTGGAGATGATATACTGGAAGGTATATCCGGGGAACTGGTCTTCCGACAGCGTATCACCGTATCGCATATTGTTGGGATCGCCGCCACGAATCATCATATCCGCCTTTGCAATGGCAAAGGTGGACGGGTTGAACTCCTGCCCGAAACAGGTGACTTCCACATCTTTGTTAAGATCGTGGATGCGCTCTTCCATGCAGGAAAGCATCTGGCTGGTGCCCATCGTCATGTCATAAACCGTGACATTTCCATTTTCGCTGAGATCCGCCTCTGTCAAAAGCAAATCGGTCATGAGATAGATAATATCCCGGCTTGTGAAGTGCGCTCCGGCTTCTTCTCCAAAAGACTCCGAAAACCGCTTGACCAGATCCTCAAAGATATAGCCGCAATCCACTGCACTGATCTTATCGGGGCCAAGGTAGCCTTTTGGTGTGTTGAATTCCTTGATGACCAGATACAGGGTGTTGCTCTCCACCATTCGCTTGATGATGTTGTCAAAGTCAAACTTGGCAAGAACGTCCTGCACATTGACAGAGAAGCCTGCCAGATAGTCCTTGAAGTTTATTTCGATGTTCTCCGGGTCGTTCAGCAGTTTCTCAAAGTTGTATTGGCTGGTGTTGTAGAACTGATAGCCGGAGGCTTTGGTCAGAAAGCCATCAATGACAGCCAGATTCTTGACTTTTTCGTATTGTGCCAGTACCGCTTCGTGGGTCGGCATCAGGCAGTCGTTGAACCGCTTCACAACGGTCATAGGCAGGATGACCAATGGGGTTTGAAGGGGCCACGCAGCAAATCGGCTACATTCCAAATCATAGCCGCCTTTTCTGAGATATTTGTTCCTACTACATTTATTTTATCGTTCGACATTTTCATTTCCCTCAAATAAGCTATTTTTATTATTTTAGCAAAAGCTGTGTCCAATAGAATGGACTTATCGTTTTATTTCAGTCGATACGCCCAGTGGCTTTTTTCTCGACAGCGCTCCAACTTGTTCTCTTTTTCAAACCCAGTCAAAATACGGTTGGCTGTGGCCGAGGATACATGAAGCAATGCCTGCACATCTGCGTTCATAATAAAGGTGTGTGACTGTAAAAAGCCTTGAACAGCAGCCCAGCGAGCTTCGTTTTTAGGAGTGCAGCTTGCCGTTCTTTCGTGATCTACACCAATCGTTTCCAAGAGTGCCGTTTTGATGATTGAAAGCATAAATTCAATGAATACAGTGGAAGTTCCAACGTTATTGCAGGTGTTGATGGCATCATAATATTCCTGCTGATGGTCATGAATCAGGGATTCAATGGGCAGCCATGCAAACGCAGGATTCCATTGAGAAAGGAGCAGCGTATGCCATAGACGACCGACACGGCCATTTCCATCCATAAACGGATGGATCAACTCGAATTCATAGTGAAAGACACAGCTGCGAATCAGCATGGGGAGATCACTTTCCTCTGTCCACTCCAAAAGCTGCATGACCAGATCCGGAACATATTGAGGCAAGGTACCAAAATGCAGTACATTTCCGCTCTGATCCACAACTCCCACCGGACGGCTGCGAAACATTCCAGACTCATCTATCAGGTCACGGGTCATAATGGAATGTGCCGTAAGCAAATCATCTACCGAGTAGGGATTCAACTCGTTCAGTCGCTCATAAATTTCATAGGCATTTTTGACTTCCGCAATATCCTTTGGTGGTGCAAAAACACGCTTTCCGTTCAGGACTGCGGTAACTTGATCCAAACTAAGAGTGTTTTGTTCGATAGCAAGCGAACCATATATTGTTCGTATACGATTGGTGCGGCGTAGAGTCGGATTGTGAGAAAGCTCCGTCATGCTGTGCAGCCGTCCGGATAATTCCGAAATCTCTGATACATATCGCAGGATCGTATTTGTAATTTCAAACGGTGGATCTTTGTGTTTCATAACATCACCTTTTTATGACTTGATTCGTGATTTCATTCTATCATAGCTTTGCTCAAATATCAATCCATCTATCACATGATAGATGGATTGATGAGAGATGCTGAATCCCTTTTCTTTGTTTACAGTCCTACAATTTTTGTGTATTTCAAAATCCCAGCAAGGTATCCAGCACCTGTGCTGCTTGCTGTTGTTCTTCTTGAAAGCATTGCTGTTCACCGATTGTTTTTTGTGCCTGTTTCTTGCTCGTCTGATTCATATGCTCCGCATAGCTCTGCCGCGTCTGTGTGGTGCGGCAGCGGCCTTGCAAGTGGGTCAGTTCAGCGGCAGTCATGCCATTTTGCAGGGCAAGCACTGCACAGGTGTGGCGCAGGTCTTCAAAGCGGATGTGTGGGATCTCTGCCTTTTCCAAGATCCATTTATGCCGCAGCCGTATCATATTCGGCGTGTAGGGTGTTAGCGTTCCGGGATGGATGAACAGCACCTCACTGCTGGGATGCTTGGAATGCTCCTGCTCCAGCAATGCGGCATCCTCTGGTGATAGCTGCAACTCCCGAACTTTTCCTGCATACTCGACCAGCTTGCCCTCTTTCACCACACGCCCAGCGTGGACGGTGAGAGAGGGCTTTTTCATGTCCACGTCGCTCCATTTCAGAGCAATCAGCTCTCTCTGCCGCAATCCGTAACGAACAGCCAGTGTGAACATGGCACCATAGCCAAGCTGCCCGGCGGCGTCCAGATAATCTGCCACCTCCTGCCTGGTCAGTGGTTCAGCCTTAACCCCCTTTGTTTCATGGAAGGTTCTGTTTCCAACAATCCATCCGTCACTGCTTGTCGGAGAATTTTCCGAAGAAGTACCATGATGTGCCGCATGGTCACATCAGAAAGCGCCTGATCGGTACGGTGGTTTCCGTTCTTTCGGCATTGGTTATAAAATCGGCGGATTCGTTCATCTGTCAGTTCCGTCAACTCCCATTTTCCAAGTCTGGGCAGGATATGATTTTCCAGCACATAACAGTGGGCATCATAGGTGGTTTTCCGCACCGATGGTGCATCATATTGCTCCTGCCAGATTAAAATCCATTCCTTCAGTTTCACAGCAGTTCCTCCCTCACCCTGAGCTGCAGCTCCCGAAAGCCCATCTTCGGCATTCGGGCAGCCGCCAGAATCTGATTGTGCAGGTAGTAAAGTCGGGATGGTGTGTAGGGATGACCTGTTCGTTGGTCTTGAAAGACGGTGTCGCTGTCTGGGTGGCGTTCCTGTTCCTGCTTCAGGATGGTTTCCATCTCTTCTGTCAGTTTGACCCATGTCCGTGACAGAATCAGCCGGTGATGGTCTAAATCGAAAGTGGCCCACGACAGCGTGATCAATTCACCCTGCCGCAGACCGCTTGCAAGTCCAGTATAGAAGATGGGGTAGGCACCGAGCTTTTCGGCTTCAGCCAAATACTGCCGAAGCTGCCGTTTGGGAATCGGTACAAGTGTTCGTGGTTCGGATGGTTCGATTTGAATATTGGATGCCGGATTACTGTCCAGAAGTCCCTCCCGACAGGCTTCACCCAAGATTCTTCTCAGCAGAAGGTGAATGCACCAGATGCTCCGATCACTCAAACCGTCCTCGGCCAGCCTGCCGTAGAAGCCATATATCTCTTTCTCTGTCAGTTCAGAGAGGGGGAGTTGATTCATCCGTGGAATGATGTGATGCTCAATCAAATTGTAGTAGCCATGCTGTGTGTTGGGCCGCCATTGGCTTTCTCTGGTCGTGTACCAATGTCGGCTGTATTCGGTAATGTTCATGCGTTGTCCCTCCTTTGGCAACACAAACATATATCACAGAGCAGGGAAAATAGCTACACCAAAATGGAAAGAATAAACTATCCAAAAGAGAGATGAACGAAGTTGTTGCGTTTTTTGCAACAACTTCCACACCTGCCGTTATCGGCAAAAACATTACTTTTCGACAACACATTTCCTTTGATTTCTTGCCGATAAAATGTTATAATAATTCTAATGGAGGTGGCAATTTTGAAGTATCTTTCTGTTGCAGATACAGCTAAAAAATGGGGTGTCTCGGAGCGTACAGTTCGGAATTACTGTGCAGACGGAAAAATCCCAGATGCATTTTTGACCGGTAAGACTTGGAATATTCCAGATACAGCACAGCGTCCGGAGCGAGCCAACAAGCACTCCGATGCCCCCAAGACACTGTTGGGATTCTTGCGTGCAGAAAAATCCGGCGGCATCAAGGGTGGTATTTATCACAAAGTGCAGATCGACCTGACCTACAATTCCAACCACATGGAAGGCAGTCGGCTCAGCCATGACCAGACCCGCTATATCTATGAAACAAATACCATCGGTGCCGCCGATAGTGTTCTGAATGTAGACGATATTGTCGAGACATCGAACCACTTCCGCTGTATCGATCTGGTGATCGAACAGGCAAATCAGCCATTGAGCGAAAAGTTCATCAAAGAACTGCATCGAACCTTGAAAAACGGTACCAGTGATTCCCGCAAGGATTGGTTTGCGGTGGGAGAATATAAAAAGCTGCCCAACGAGGTTGGTGGTCGAGAGACGGCTGCTCCGGAAGAAGTTGCGTCTATGCTGCAGGAGCTGCTTTCCAGCTACAACGCAGAGAAGGAGAAAACGCTGGAGGAACTGCTGGAATTCCATGTCCGCTTTGAGCAGATCCACCCATTTCAGGATGGCAATGGACGAGTGGGACGACTGCTTCTTTTCAAAGAGTGTCTGCGAAATAACATCGTGCCTTTCATCATTACAGAGGAATTGAAAATGTTCTACTATCGTGGCCTGCACGAATGGGACAGGGAACGAGGCTATCTGCGGGATACCTGTCTGACAGCACAGGATCAGTTCAAGGCATACCTCGACTATTTTCGTGTTCCTTATGAGAAGGATTGAGAAATCTCTTTTTCTTTGTTTCAGCGGCGCAGATTCTGCACTCTAGAAAATCGCACATGACTCAAAAATATGCAGAATTTTGACCCAAACCGTGACCCACAAAGATGCGTCGCATGTGTTTGTCTGGCATACAGTGGCATTACCGTTTTTGGTACATGCCACTGCTGTGTCTCTCTTCTCTCCTCCGTGAAAAAGTCATGGTTGCTTGAAATTCAAATCCTGCTAACAGCCGTAAAACGCTGTG
>RCNI01001394.1_pt1 | contig 13001 bp, 10 predicted proteins | sample 2041151 | NCBI WGS metagenome assembly RCNI01 (sample SAMN09708214, study PRJNA481090) | feces metagenome | isolation source: feces | place: Antarctica: Albino Rookery | reverse complement strand
GCTTTGACTGCGGTATTATGATCTCCGCCAGCCATAACCCCTTCTATGACAACGGCATCAAGCTCATCAGCGGCGCCGGTGAGAAGATGGACGAGGGCACGATTTCTCTGATCGAGGCTTATCTCGACGGCCATCTGGAAGTGTTCGGTCAGAAGTGGGATGAGCTTCCTCTGGCACACCGGGAGAAGATCGGCCGCACTGTTGACCACGTGGCAGGCCGTAACCGCTATGTGGGCTACCTGATTTCTCTGGGCATTTATTCTTTCAAGGGCTTCAAGGTGGGCTTGGACTGCGCCAACGGCAGTTCCTGGAATATCGCCAAGTCCGTTTTTGACGCTCTGGGCGCAAAGACTTACCTCATCAACGCTGAGCCTAACGGCTACAACATCAACACCAACGCCGGCTCCACCCACATTGAGGTGCTGCAGAAGTACGTGAAGGAAAACGGACTGGATGTGGGCTTTGCCTATGACGGCGATGCAGACCGCTGTATCTGTGTAGACGAAAAGGGTAATGTTGTCACCGGTGACCATATTCTCTATGTCTACGGCCGCTACATGAAGGAGCGGGGCAAGCTGCTGAACAACACCGTAGTCACCACGGTCATGTCCAACTTCGGCCTCTACAAGGCATTTGACGAGCTGGGCATCGGCTATGTCAAGACCAAGGTGGGCGACAAGTATGTCTACGAGTATATGATGCAGAACAACTGCCGCCTTGGCGGTGAGCAGAGCGGTCATATCATCTTCTCCAAGTATGCTTCCACCGGCGACGGCATCCTGACCAGCCTGAAGATGATGGAAGTCATGCTGGCAAAGAAGAAGACTATGAGCCAGCTGTGCGAGGATCTGCACATCTATCCTCAGGTGCTGGAAAATGTCCGGGTAACAGATAAATCTGCTGCACAGGCGGATGCTGATGTGCAGGCGGCAGTAAAGGCTGTTGCCGACCGGCTGGGTGATACCGGCAGAATTCTGGTCCGTGAGTCCGGCACAGAGCCGCTGGTTCGTGTCATGGTTGAGGCTCCTACCGAAGAGATCTGCCGTGAGTATGTTGAAAGTGTCACAAAGGTCATCCGTGACAAGGGCTACGCCCTCTAAACAGAAAAAGAAATGGCAGCGTATCATTTGATACGCTGCCATTTTGTGTTTTACAGGTGGGAAAGAGGATTACTCCTGATCCCAGTTGTGCCAGGTGTTCTGCACGTCGTCATCGTCGTCGAACAGATCCAGCATCTTTTCCATCTTCTCTGCATCCTCGTCAGAGAGCTTTACATAGTTCTGAGGAACCATTTCAATCTGAGCGGAGGCAAAGGTGTAGCCCTTAGCGGTCAGAGCATCGGCCACGGCGTTGAAATCGTCGGGGGCGGTGTAGATGGTGAAGAGATCTTCTTCGGCTTCAAAATCGTCTGCGCCGCAGTCCATGGCGTCCATCATAACGCCGTCTTCCTCGTAGTCGCCGTCCTCGTTGTCGATGACAAGAACGCCCTTGCGGTCGAAAGACCAGCTGACACAGCCGTTGGCACCCAGATTGCCGCCGAACTTGTCGAAGTGGTGGCGGACGGAGCCTGCGGTACGGTTACGGTTGTCGGTCATGGCCTCTACGATTACGGCAACACCGCCGGGGCCGTAGCCTTCGTAGGTGATGGATTCGTAGCTGTCAGCATTGCCTGCGCCGGCAGCCTTTTCCAATGTGCGCTTGATGTTATCGTTGGGCATATTGGCGGCTCTGGCCTTGGTGATGATAGTAGCAAGACGAGAGTTGTTGGCAGGATCGATGGAACCGCCGCCTTCTTTAACAGCGACGATCATTTCCTTTGCGATCTTAGTGAAAGCAGCAGCACGCTTAGCGTCCTGTGCGCCTTTGGTTTTCTGAATGTTATGCCATTTGGAATGTCCGGACATGAATACGCTTCCCTTCTAATTATTAAGGCGATTGCCACAATTTTCACTCTATTTTAGCACAAGTCGGGGTGAAAAATCAACTCTTTCAAAAGAATTTCATGCAATCTGTGTGTTTTTTAGACATTTCAACCGATATTTCGGGGAATTGCTCCCTGAGTTTATCCACAAGCACGGCGCAAACGGGGTTTTCTGTCTGAAAATGTCCCGCATCTATGAGATTCAGACCGTTTTCCTGTGCATCCCAGAACTGATTATATTTGATGTCAGCGGTCACGAAGGTGTCGCACCCGGCGTGGATTGCATCCATCAGCTCGCTGCCGCAAGCCCCACCGCCGACGGCTACCTTGGAGACGGGCCTGCCGCCGTCTGTGTAGCGCAGTCCCTCGCAGCCAAGAGTTTCTTTTACATGGGACAGAAATTCTGCAAGAGACTGTTCGGGGACATACCCCATTCGCAAAAGTCCCCACTCTGCGCCGCTGTCCGTTACGCCCATGGGATCAATCACTTCGACTTGGGAAAGTCCCAGAGTTTTAGCCAATACATCATTGACGCCGCCGGGGGCGCAGTCCAGATTGGTGTGGGCGTTGATGGCGGAAATGCCGTGGCGGCACAAATTCATAATGCCCCGGGCAATGGCGTTGTCGTCAGTGATGCCGGAGAGAGGCTTGAAAATCAGGGGATGATGGGTGACAATCAGCTGCGCACCAATGCTGACGGCCTCTTCGCAGACATGTTCAAAGGGGTCCAGTGCCACAAGAATCTTGCTTACCGGAGTGCTGCGGCTGCCGCAGAGCAGTCCTACATTGTCCCAGCTCATTTTCATGCTGGCGGGAGCCAGCGTTTCCATAAACTGCAATACTTCACCTACGGTGGTCATTGTCCATCCTCCTTTAGAAATGAATAATGGTTTTGAGCGTCCTGAAGTTCATACATGGCTTTTGTCATCAGGGGATCCGCATCCAAGCCTCGGCTGGTGACAATTTTTGTAAGCTCCTGCAAGACCCAGCGGTAGTGCTGGGCGGTTTCCGGTGTGGAATTGCTGAGCAGGGCAGGGGGGAAATACCATTGTCCCGGGGTCAGTCTGGAACTTTCCGGTTCCCAGCAGACTTCCATTACGGTGTAGAGGAATTTCCGGTCCCGCTGGACCCGCTCACGGAGAATCCGGTACCCGGTTTCTGAAAGGTATCTGCGCAGCAGATGGGTTTTCGTCTGGCATTGCAGGATCAGCCGGTATTGGCTGCTTTGGAGCCATGGAGCGGCGGAGAGAATGGAGATCATGGTTTCACCGCCCATTCCGGCGCATACCAAAGTGTCAAAATCGTGGGGGACATTTTGCAGACCGTCGGAAAGGAAAAACTCCATCCGGTCGGCAACTCCGTAGAGGGCAGCGTTGCTTTGAGCGCTTTGCAGCGGTCCCTCCCGAAGGTCAGAGGCAAAAATATGCCGGGCGACGCCGTTTTGCAGTAAGTAGATGCCTAGATACCCGTGATCGCAGCCAACATCTGCAATGCGGGCCCCGGGAGCCACAAAGTCGGCGCAGGCCAAAAGTCTGGGGGAAATGGGTAGTGTCATTGTTTTCTCTCTTTCCGTAAAAATAAAAAATGCCATCCCGGCGGAAACCGGGACGGCATAGCCGGTTATTACTGATTCTGAGCGTTCTGGTCTGCCTCGTAAGCCTCCAGGAAGCGGTTCAGCTGAGCGAGGAAGGAATCACAGTCAATGTCATGAACCATGCAGGCCTCTTCGACGGTTTCGCCACGGGAAGAGGGGCAGCCCAGGCAGTGCATGCCGATGGCGAAGAACAGGGGAGCGGACTGGGGAGCGATATCGAGGATATCACCGATAATGGTTTCTTTTTCGATTTTAACAGCCATAATATGACCTCCTGTAACATTTCTGGTAGTATTATAACCGCACGCATAAAAAAATACAAGAGGGACAGAAAATTTTCTTGGCGAAATTCGGTGTTAAAACCCTGAAATGACAGGTTAAAAAGGAAAAGTATATAGTGAAAAGTAAAAAAACGACAACCTTCGCAAGAAGGTTGTCGTTTTTGGTACGCCAGAAGGGACTCGAACCCCCGACCTACTGATTCGTAGTCAGTCACTCTATCCAACTGAGCTACTGGCGCATAAGCACTCTCAAAGCGCTTGTATATATTAGCACACCATTCCCGAAAATGCAAGTACTTTTTTCAGAAAAACTAAAATTTTTTTGTTTATTCAGAAAACGGGAAAAAGCCCCACGGTATTGACAGGAAAAGAGCCTTTGGTGTAGAATATCCCAATAGAACAGAAAGGTGGGAGCCAAATGGATGTTTTTCAGCAGCTGCCCAAAGCGCTCCTGCCGTGGTATGCGGAAAATAAACGGGATTTGCCTTGGCGTTTGGATCGGGAGCCTTACCATATCTGGCTGTCGGAGATCATGCTCCAGCAGACCCGGGTGGAGGCGGTAAAGGGGTATTATGCCCGCTTTTTGCAGGCACTGCCCACCGTGGAGGATCTTGCCGCCTGTGATGACGATGCTCTCCACAAGCTCTGGGAGGGCCTGGGGTATTACAGCCGGGTGCGAAACCTCAAAAAGGCTGCCTGTGTGATTATGGAACGCTTCGGCGGCGTATTTCCGAGCAACTATCAGGATGTGATTGCCCTGCCGGGAATCGGGGAATATACCGCCGGTGCTATTTGCTCCATTGCATTCAATCAGCCGACTCCGGCGGTGGACGGCAATGTGCTGCGGGTGGTGAGCCGTCTGACAGAGGATGATACCCCCATCGATTTGCCAGAGTATAAAAAATCTGTCCGGCAGGCGCTGGAAAAGATATATCCCGCTCAGGCGGGGAACTTTACGCAGGCGCTGATGGAGCTGGGAGCGACTCTCTGCGGCCCCAACCGAAAACCGGATTGCGAAAAATGTCCCTGCCGGATTTTCTGCGGCGGCGGTCAAAAAGGTACTGCGGAAAAGTACCCGGTGAAGCTGCCGAAAAAGGAACGGCGGGTAGAAGAAAAAACTGTGTTTATTCTCTGCTGTGACGGGAAGTACGCCCTCCGCAAGCGGGGCAGCAGGGGACTTCTGGCGGGACTTTGGGAATTTCCTAACTGCGAAGGCTTTTTGACAGCAGAAGAAGCGCTGGAATGGACCCGGGAGAAACAGCTGCACCCGAAGGAACTGCTCCGACAGGTGGAGCGGCAACATATTTTTACCCACATTCACTGGAAAATGCGGGGAATCTATTTGGAAGTAAATGAAATGACGGCGGAGTTTTTGTGGATGAATTCCTCGGAAATTCAGGAAAAGGCGGCACTGCCCACGGCATTTCGTCAGTTTTGGGAGGAAATTTCTGATGTTTGATTTTCATATGCATTCCATTGTGTCCTTTGACGGCCACGATACTCCGGAAGAAATGGCACGGGCGGCAGTCGCAGCCGGCTTGCAGGAAATCTGCTTTACAGATCATATGGACGCAGATCCTTCCGGCATATATACGGATTTCCACTTTTCCTTTGAAGAATATGCTGCCGCCTACGATCATTTGCAGATCCCGGGGCTGACGATTCGGCGGGGCATGGAATTTGGCCTGCTGGAAGACAATCAGGCAATGCTTACAGAGTGCCTCCAAAAGCGGAAGTTTGATTTTGTCATCGGCTCCATTCATTTCGTGGATGGTGAGGACGTGTATTTTGAACCCTTCTGGCAGGGAAAGACGGTATTTGAGGCGGAGAGGCTCTATCTGGAAGATATGCTGCTGTGCCTGCAAAAGCACGAGGATTTTGATGTCTTGGGGCATCTTACTTATCTCAGCAAATCTCCGGCTCATCCAACCCATACCCCCATTCCCTATGAGGCCCACAAGACTCTTATTGACGAGATCCTCAGAACGCTTGTGAAGAAGGAAAAGGGCATGGAGATCAATACCAGCGGCGTGGACCGCTGCGGCGATTTCCTGCCGGGTGCCGTGTACCTGCAACGTTTCAAGGAGCTGGGCGGCAGAATCGTCACCATGGGTTCCGATGCCCACACCAGCGACCGGGAGGGACAGTACCACAAGGAGGCCGCCGCACTGCTCAAGGATATTTTCGGATATGTCTGCACTTTTGCGGACAGAAAGCCGATTTTTCATCAGCTGTAAGCATCTGAACAGTAAGAATTGTAAAATCTGCAGGAAATTTATTTGCAAATTCAGGGGAGAGCGACTTTCTTCGCTCTCCCTTTTGCATTATCTGGCTGAATGAGTTTATGGCACGATCTTTTGCCAACGGTACAGCTTGGCCGAATCTGACCGATGAAATTGTACGCAGAAGCGGCTTTTGTTTCCGATTGGTTGACTTTATATGGGAAATTTCGTATAATATATGAAATAAAATGGATAACTATGGCAGGTAAACAATATGGCTACGAAAAAACACGAACAATATGGTAACTCCAGTATCTCTATGCTGAAGGGCGAGGAGCGGGTCAGAAAACGCCCCGCTGTTATTTTTGGCTCTGACGATCTGGAGGGCTGCAAGCACGCAGTTTTTGAGATCCTTTCCAACGCCATCGACGAGGCGAGGGAAGGCCACGGCGACACTATCATCGTCACCCGATATGAAGACCTCAGCGTGGAAGTGGAGGACTTCGGACGAGGCTGCCCCGTGGACTACAACGAAAAAGAGAAGCGCTACAACTGGGAACTGGTGTTCTGCGAAATGTATGCCGGCGGCAAGTATGGCGAAAACGGCGAGAACTACGAATATTCCCTGGGCCTCAACGGTCTGGGTTCCTGCGCCACGCAGTACGCTTCGGAATTCTTTGATGCTACCATCCGCCGGGATGGCTTCCGCTATGACCTTCACTTTGAAAAGGGTAAAAATAAGGGCGGCCTGAAGAAGGAACCTGCGGATCGGAAAAAGACAGGCTCCGTATTCCACTGGCGCCCGGATAAGCAGGTGTTTACGGACATCAACATCCCCGTGGAATACTATCGGGATGTGCTGCGGCGGCAGGCCGTTGTGAATCAGGGGATTACCTTTAAGTTCCGCAATCAGGTGGGGAGCAAGTTTGAAACCGAGGAATTCTGCTATGCAGACGGTATCCGCCAGTATATCGAAGAACTGGTAGGGGATAATGCTTTTACCATGCCCACCTTCTGGGAGACGGAGCGCCGGGGCCGGGATGCGGAAAACCGCCCGGAGATGAAGCTCAAGATTACGGCATCCTTCTGCTTCAGCAAGCAGGTGAGCCATATCGAATACTATCACAACTCTTCCTGGCTGGAATACGGCGGCAGCCCCGACAAGGCGGTGCGCTCCGCATTTACGGCGGCTTTTGATAAATTCCTTAAAGAAAACAGCAAATACACCAAAAATGAAAGCAAGATCATTTTTCAGGACATTCAGGACAGCCTTGTTATGGTCACCAACTGCTTCTCCACCATCGGCTGCTTTGAAAACCAGACCAAGAAGTCCGTTAATTCAAAGTTTACTCAGGAAGCCATGACGGCTTTCTTCAAGGAACAGCTTCAGGTTTGGTTCATTGAGAACAAGCAGGAGGCAGACCGGGCGGCAGATCAGATTCTCGTGAATAAGAGGGCAAGAGAATCTGCGGAAAAGACCAAGACCAGCGTAAAAAAGAAGCTGTCCGGCTCCATTGACATTGCGAACCGTGTCCAGAAGTTTGTTGACTGCCGCACAAAAGATGCCAGCCTCCGGGAACTTTACATCGTGGAGGGCGATTCCGCATTGGGTTCTGTTAAGCTCAGCCGGGATGCAGAATTTCAGGGCATCATGCCTGTCCGCGGTAAGATCCTCAACTGCCTGAAGGCTGACTACAGCAAAATCTTTGCTTCCCCGATCATTACGGATCTTATGAAGGTGCTGGGCTGCGGTGTCGAGGTGCAGGGCAAGAAGGCCAAAGAGCTTTCGAGCTTCGATCTGGACAACCTCCGCTGGAACAAAGTGGTTATCTGTACCGATGCGGATGTGGACGGATTCCAGATCCGGACACTGATCCTCACTATGCTTTATCGCCTCTGCCCCACACTGATCCGGGACGGATATGTGTATATCGCAGAATCTCCCCTGTTTGAGATCACCTGCAAGGATAAGACATGGTTTGCCTACAATGAGCAGGAAAAGGTAAAGATTCTGAAGGAACTGGAGGGCAAGAAAGTATCCATCCAGCGCTCCAAAGGTCTTGGTGAAAACGACCCCGAAATGATGTGGATGACCACCATGAACCCCCAGACCCGGCGGCTCATTAAGGTCATGCCGGAGGATGCTGAGCGGACGGCACACTATTTTGATGTTTTGCTGGGAGACAGTCTCAGCGAGCGAAAGAATTTTATTGCGGAAAATGGCGCCAGATATTTGGAACTGGCGGATATTTCCTGATTAGGAGCAGGTTATGGCAAAGAAGAAAAAGGAACCTGAAAAGAAAAAAATCAACACCGACGGCATTATGGGCCTCCACGGCTCAACCACGGAGCAGCCGATTTCCGAAACACTGGAAATTAACTATATGCCCTACGCCATGTCGGTGATCGTGTCCCGGGCAATTCCGGAGATCGACGGCTTTAAGCCCTCTCACCGGAAGCTCCTGTACACCATGTACAAAATGGGACTTTTGAGCGGCGGAAGAACCAAGTCTGCAAACATCGTGGGCCAGACCATGCGCCTCAACCCTCACGGCGATGCCGCCATTTATGAGACCATGGTTCGTCTTGCCAAGGGCAACGAAACGCTGCTGCATCCCTTTGTGGACTCCAAGGGTAACTTTGGTAAGGTTTATTCCCGGGACATGGCTTACGCTGCTTCCCGATACACGGAAGCAAAGTTGGACCCGATCTGTACCGAAATTTTTAAGGATATTGACTGCGACACCGTGGATATGGTGGATAACTACGACGCCACTATGAAGGAGCCGGCACTGCTGCCCACCACCTTCCCCAATGTGCTGGTGTCTGCCAACCAAGGCATTGCTGTCGGCATGGCAAGCAACATCTGTTCCTTCAATTTGAAGGAAATCTGCGAGACCACCATTGCGCTGATGAAGAATCCGGACCATGACATTCTGGAAACCCTGCCGGGACCGGATTTTTCCACCGGCGGTGAGCTGCTGTTCGACGAGGCCACTACCAGAGAAATCTATTCCACAGGCCGCGGCAGTTTTAAGCTCCGTGCCAAGTGGCACTATGTGAAAGAGGGAAACCTCATCGAAATCACCGAGATCCCCTATTCCACGGCGACGGAAGTCATTATGGACAAGGTGGCGGATCTCATCAAGGCCGGAAAAATCAAGGAAATCTCCGATATGCGTGACGAGACAGACTTGGGCGGCCTGAAGCTTACCATCGACCTGAAGCGGGGCGCAGACCCTGATAAGCTGATGCAGAAGCTTTTCCGCATGACCACCCTGCAGGACAGCTTCGCCTGCAACTTTAATGTCCTCATTGCGGGTATGCCCCGGGTGATGGGCGTCGGGGAGATTCTGGAAGAGTGGACGGCCTGGCGGACAGACTGCGTCAAGCGCCGGATCTACTTCCAGATCCAGAAAAAGGAAGACCGTTTGCACCTGTTGAAGGGCTTGGAACGGATCCTGCTGGACATTGACAAGGCCATTGCGATTATTCGGGAGACGGAGCTGGAAAACGAGGTTGTCCCCAATTTGATGATCGGCTTCGGCATCGACGAAGTTCAGGCAAATTATGTTGCGGAAATCAAGCTGCGCAACATCAATAAGGAATATATCCTGAAACAGACCAAGGCTATTTCCGAACTGGAAAAGGAAATTGCAGATCTGCGCTCCATTTTGGGCAGCCACACCAAGCTGCAAAATGTTATCATCAAGGAACTGCAGCAGGTGGCGGAGAAGTTTGGCCAGCCCCGAAAGACTGAGATCCTCTACAACACTGAGGAAATCGAACAGGAAGAGGAACGGGAGGAAATCCCCGATTATCCCGTGACCATGTTCGTTTCCAAGGAAGGCTACATGAAGAAGATTACGCCCCAGTCCCTGCGGATGAGCGGCGAGCAGAAGTTCAAGGAAGGCGACAGCCTCCTCTTCTCGGTGGAGACCACGAACCGAACGGAAATTCTGGTATTTTCCGATCAGTGCCAGTGCTACAAAGCACGGCTTTCCGACTTTGAGGACGGCAAAGCATCCCTGCTGGGCGATTATCTGCCCCAGACACTGGGCATGGATCAGGGCGAAAATGTAGCCTATGTGCTGCTGGCGGGGGATTATAAGGGCTTCGTACTCTTTGTCTTTGAAAACGGCAAGGTGGCAAAGGTGCCCATCAATGCCTACGAAACCAAGACCAACCGCAGAAAGCTAACAGGCGCCTATTCGGATAAGAGTCCTTTGAAGGCGGCTTTTGCAATGGATGCGGACGAGCAGATGGTCGTCTACTCCAGCGACGGCCGGGCAGTGATTTTCTCCACTGCACAGCTGCTGCCGAAGACTACACGCAGTACACAAGGTGTCAGTGTCATGTCCCTCAAGAAAAAAGCGGTAGTCATCCGCGCGCTGCCACTGGCTGACAGCGGCATTGTAAATCAGAGCCGCTACCGGACAAAGACAATTCCCGCAGCAGGCGCCCTGCTGAAGGACGAGGATTCTCTGGAAAAACAGATCAGCTTTGATGTATAACCGGGAGGTGCCCTATGAAATTTGATAAAAAGATGGTTCTTTGGCTTCTTAAAATTGCTTTCGGCAGTACGGTGTTTTCTCTGGGCTTTAACCTGTTTCTGGCCCCCCATAATCTGAATGCCGGCGGACTGTCTGGCCTTGCTATGATTTTTGTAAAGCTGGTGGGCTTTGGCTCCATTGGTACTGTGTCTCTGCTGATGAACCTGCCGCTGTTTGCACTGGGCGGCATTAAGATCGGAAAAAAGTTTTTTATCGGCTCTCTGGTGGGCATGATTGTCTGCTCCGCATCTCTGGACCTGCTGGCGGCTGTTCCCGCAATTAATATTGACCCGCTGCTGGCAGCTGTCTACGGCGGTACGCTGTGCGGCCTGGGCCTCGGACTCGTGTTTGCTTCAGGCGCATCCACCGGCGGCTCGGATATTATTGTCCGGCTCCTTAAAATGCGCTGGCCCAGTGTCCCCATCGGCACCATTAACATGATGTTTGATCTTACGGTGGCGGCTCTTACGGGTATTGCTTTCGGCAATATTTCCAATGCCCTGTACAGCGGTGCTGCTCTGTTTATCACCGGACAGGTCATCGATGCAGTGGTTTACCGTTTCGACTATTCCAAGGTCGCTTTGATTATTTCGCAGGAGCATGAAAAAATCGCACAGGCGATTTCCGAGGAACTGGATCGTGGTGCTACTTTCCTGAATGGACAGGGCAGTTACAGCCATAACGATGTGACTGTTGTGCTGACAGCTGTGAAAAAGCAGCAGCTGGCAGACCTCAAGCGGATTGTGGTGGAAATTGACCCGGATGCATTTATCATTGTGCAGGAAGCGCACCAAGTGCTGGGTGACGGATTCTCCAGATATTCCAAAGACGCTTTGTAATGGGGGAAAAGAGCATGAAGCGTGCGATCCTTCTCATTTTGATTCTGGTACTGGGGCTCAGCGGGTGCACCGGCTGGATGGATGGCAGCTATGCTTCCACAATGCCTCATCAGGATCAGACCCCGCTTGCGGAAAACCAAATCGCCGAGGTGAAGAATTACAGCGAACTGTGTCAGGCGCTGGGGAGCATGGCGGAAAAAGGCGTGGAAAGCGCAGTTTTGTCTGTGGCAGACTACGAAAATACCCATATCAAAAGCGATTTGAATGAAGCCATTGTCGAAGTGCGAAAAAGTAACCCCATTGCCGCGTATGCAGTGGAGAAAATAGAATATGAGCTGGGCACCAATGTGGGACAGCCTGCGGTGGCGCTTGCAATCACTTATATTCATGACCGGGGAGAACTGCTGAAAATCAGGCGTGTTGCCAATGTGGATGAGGCGCAGAAGGTCATTGCAGGATATCTCGATAATTGCGCCTCCGCAACGGTGCTGTACCTCGATAACTATGAGGCGGTGGACTTTGTTCAGATCGTGGAGGACTATGCGCTGAACTATCCTCAGCGGGTCATGGAGATCCCGTCTGTGACGGTGAATGTTTATCCCGAAACCGGCACGGAACGGGTTGTGGAACTCAAGTACAGCTACCAGAGCAACCGTGAGGCATTGCGGAATATGAAAGATCAGGTAAGCAATGTATTCGAGTCAGCAGTCCTCTATGTAAGCGGTGACGCTGCCGAGAGGGAGAAGTTCTCACAGCTCTACTCCTTCCTGATGGAACGATATGAGTACCAGCTGGGTACTTCCATTACACCGGCTTACAGCCTCCTGCGCCACGGCGTAGGGGATGCCAAGGCCTTTGCTGTGGTGTATGCCGCTATGTGCAGAGAGGCCGGGCTGGACTGCGGTATTATTTCCGGCACCCGAAAGGGCGAGCCCTGGGTGTGGAATGTGGTTTATGACGAGGGAAATTACTATTATGTAGATCTGCTCCGGTGCAGCGCCAGCGGCGCATTTCAGGAGCGGACGGAAAAAGAGATGGGGGATTATGTCTGGGACTACTCAGCCTCCCCCAGCTGCAGTGAAAACTAGGGTAAAAATAAATTTTGCAAATTTTGAAAAAACCCTTGACATTTTGGAATACTGTGGTATAATACCTCTTGTTCCGCGGGCGTAGCTCATCCGGTAGAGCGCCACCTTGCCAAGGTGGAGGTAGCGAGTTCGAGCCTCGTCGCCCGCTCCATAAGAAAAAAGTCACAGCTTAGGCTGTGACTTTTCTTTTTTATTTCGTATCCGATAGCAGCACCGGGGATGCACGCAGAAGTTCTGCGTAGGCTCCCAAATCTGCCGGTGCAAAAGACGAGACGGGATGCTTCAGCTCATCCAGAATTTTCCCCAGCGCCGAGGCTCTCCTGGGATCAATTTGCTGCCAAGGATTGCTGTCTATCTTCAGGAAGCGGCTGCAGCGCTGAGTGTACTGCTTTTTTGTGTTATCCGAGAAATGTAACACGATGCAAAATTCCTCGCCTGCGGCTTGCTCTGGGTCCTCTGAGGGATGCCCAGAGGGAGACAGAAGCCGCAGGTAATCCAGAATG